>OGXW01000131.1_pt1 | contig 49446 bp, 46 predicted proteins | sample 1576341 | NCBI WGS metagenome assembly OGXW01 (sample SAMEA3541592, study PRJEB24748) | human gut metagenome | biome: human gut; feature: human-associated habitat; material: faeces | place: China | collected 2012
ATTTGCTTTGCAAATGCCAGCTCTCCCAAAGGGAGAGCCGAGAAGCCGGTGCGAAACATACAAGGCATCTATTCACTTCCGCATAAATGCGTCATCCACCTGCATTCCCTTGGCGAGAATCGAGCACGGCTTGCCGATGGTAATTGGGCTGCCGTCCACACAGGTAACTGTGCCGCCCGCCTCTGTGACAAGCAGGCTGCCTGCAGCGAAATCCCACGGCTGCAAGCGCAGCTCAAAGAACATTTCGGCACGGCCTGCGGCAATCGTGCACAAATCCCATGCGGCGGAACCGCTGCGGCGAATATCCATCGCCTCATCGGCGCACAGACGCAGCAGGCGGAACGATTCGTCAATCAGCTCCCGATAATACGACGCCGAGCCATACAGCACGATGCCCTCATGCAGCACGTGATCCGAAACATGAATGGGAATACCGTTGCACGATGCGCCCTTGCCCTTTTGCGCCGTATACATCTCATCGAGATAGGGATTGTATATCACGCCCAGCGTGACTTCCCCGTCCATTGTCATCGCAACGGAAATGACACTGCACTTATAATCCTTGACAAAATTTGTCGTTCCGTCAATCGGATCTACGATAAATGCGCGTCCTTTTGCAATGGATTCGTGCACATTCTCTTCTTCACCGAGAAAATGTGCGTCCGGTGCAATGTCCAGCAGCCGCTTTTGCAAAATATCCTGAATCGCTTTGTCATACCGCGTGACAAGATCATTATATTTTCCCTTATTCTCTACGCCGGCATGTGCGTGGTCTGCGCGCAGCATGAGTTGTCCGCATTCGCGGACGACTTCCTGAATTTCACTTAATATCATGATTTTCTCCATCCTTTCAACCCAAAATTCTCTTTGTTCATCATAGCACCGTTGTTTCACTTTCGCAAGAATATTCTATAAACACACGCAATTTTCTGGTATACTGATACCATCACACAAAGGAGGTGATGCTGTGTCAGCATCTAAGCACTGGGAACGCCGCATCCCAATTTATCTCATCGGCATGTTTCTCATGACCATCGGCGTCAATCTGTCCGTTTTATCCGGTATCGGCGTGTCTCCCATTGATACGCTGCCGTATATTGTCAGTCTGATTGCACAGAAAAGCCTCGGTTTATGTACCACGCTGGTCTTTTCGGTATACATTCTGCTTCAGATTGTGATTTTGCGCCGACGATTTCAGTGGAAAAATCTCCTGCAAATTGTGTTGTCTATCATTTTCGGCTGGTTTGTCAGCCTGTCCGGCGCACTGACGGCGCTGCTGCCGCAGCATCCATCGTATCCCATTCAGTTTATTTATATGCTGTGCAGCATTGTATTTCTCGGCTCCGGTATTTTTCTGTACGTCACGGCGGATATCATGTCAATGCCTGCGGACGGTGTTGCGCTTGCGCTGGCAGAAGTCAGCGGAAAGCCCATGTCCAGCTGTAAAATCGTCTTTGACTGCACAGTCGTTGTGCTGACCGTGATTCTATCTGTCACTCAGCTTCACAACATCAGCGGCGTGCGGGAAGGCACACTCATCGCCGCCTTTGGCGTCGGCATGTGCATTCGATTCTGGGAAAAACGTATGACGCAGCCGCTCAAAGCCTTTTTATTTGGAAAATAGCACAAAAATGCTCCTCTCCATGTTTTACCATGGGAGGAGCATCATTTTTTACTTGTTTGCTTCGTAAGCGGCGTAAGATTTCATCATTGTCGCAGCTTCAGCACGCGTTGCGCCCTTCTGCGGATTCAATCTCAACGTACCGTTGTCCTTGGAGCCGTTGATAATCTTGTTTTGTGTTGCCCACAGCATAGCGGTCTGTGCCCAATCAGAAACAGACGATGCATCAGCAAAGCTGTCCAGAGAGCCTTCTGTCACTTCCGGCGCACCGGCTGCAGCATACAGCATCTTTGCCATCTGCTCACGGGTTACCAGCTCGTTCGGCGCATAGGTCGTAGGAGAAGTACCCGAAACAATCTTGTTTTCATATGCCCAGCAAACGGCGTTATAGAACCAATCGCCCTGTGCTACATCGGTAAATGGTGTGGTAGCTGTAACAGTCGGCTGACCATTCTTCGCATACAAAATCTGCGCGATCTGTGCGCGGGTCAGCGTGCCATTCGGCTCAAAACGTGCCGGAGCCGTACCCTTCATCAAACCATTGTCATATACATACTGAACGGACGGTGCAAACCAGTCGCTTGCGCTGACATCGCAGAACATCTCGTCATAGGTCAGCGTATACGGTGTGTTTTCGCTCAGCTTCTTGTACTGATACAGCGTATATGTACCGTCGCCCTGTGCATTCTGCAAATGGTCATAGCAATCCTCGTTGCCTTCGTTGCTATAGCTGAAGCGATACTCCACAAAATTCAGTGCAGCACCTTCTGCATCGCCGTTATCCTGATACCGCGCCTCGGTCACACGACCCTGTTCGTCATAGGAATAGGTCTGCCAGAACATCAGGTGATCCTTACCGTCTATCACGGCGTATGCATTCTTTTTGGTCACCTGTCCGGCGTTGTTGTACTCGTAGCTGAACTTCTCCACATACGTTGCCTTCTGTCCGTGCTCGGTGAAGTTCAGTTTCTTTGTCGTCATGTTATTGTGTGTATCATACGCATAAATAAACTCATACACGGCATTGCCGCCAGACTCGTTTACCGTTGCGACCTCTCGGGTAAGATTGCCGCCCTGATCATACTGATACACATTGGTCTGCTTCAGGCTGCTGCCGTCGTATCCGCTGATCTGTGCCAGCTGATTGCTGTTGTTGTAGGCATAGGCTTCCCATCCGGTCTGCTCGCCGTTGCCGTCATAATCAACCGCCTTGACGATATTGCCCTTTGCATCGTTCCAATACTTTGTGTATTCCTCCTTGGTACCTTGTTTCATATCATAGGTTGCCGATTCGGTCAACACATAATCCGCGCTATGGCTTGGTCTGTGCGTCGCGTCATACCCGCCTACACCGGCATCCTCTGCCAGCGCACCGGTGGTGAGTGCAGCTGTGCACAGCACACACGCCAGCACCGCACTTGTCAATCGTTTTGTCCATGTCATACGTTTCATTACCTCCTGTCACTTTTTGTATATATTTTATTATACTACAAAACGCGGCATTTTTCAATGAAACACGGATATTTCTCTATTACTTAACACAAAATAAGCAAAATCGTCAATTTCCCCGAACTTTTTCCTCGATTTTTTTATTTCTTGTCATTTTTCTCATGATTTTTCTCATAAGAATACAAAGAGCCTTCTGTCATATGCGACAGCGCAGCAACGCGTTCGTTGACCATATCCCACATACACATCGGCAGATGGTCGCGATGTCCGCGGTGAATCGTCACACATTCAAAGCAGTTTCCGTGATGCGGACAGGCCTCCTGACACGGGCAGTGATCCCCGCTCTCACGCACCTGACGAAGAAACTCCATCTTCATCTCATACGCTTCTTTTTTATGTCCCTGCTGATCCAGCTCGTTCTGCTTGATTGCCAGTTCATTTCCGTCAATTTTCATTTTGGTTCTCTCCCTTGCATGTTCTTTCTATGAACTATCTTATCATTTCAGCAATTCGCCGTCAATAGAAAGAACCTGTATGCGGAGCGGAATATTTTTTCCGCTGGCGGCGACTGCTTTTTCGACCATGGCAGTCAGACCGCCGCAGCACGGCACCTCCATGCGCACAACCGTTATCGAGCGAATGTCGTTGTGCTGCAAAATCGCCGCGAGCTTGACGCTGTAGTCTATATTGTCCAGCTTCGGGCATCCTATCACCGTCACACGATTTTGAATAAACCGCTCATGAAATCCGGCGCAGGCATACGCTGTGCAGTCTGCGGCAATGAGCAAGTCACAGCCCTGAAAATACGGCGCGTTGGGTGCGGCGAGCTTGATTTGCACCGGCCAGTTTTGCAGCCGGCTGCGCACCGATACAGCCGGTGCATCCGGCTGCTCCGGCTGCACGCTTCGCGCGCGGGCGCCCGGACAGCCGCCGTTGTTGTGCCGTTTTTCCATGTGCCGTTTGACCGCTTCTGCATCATACGGCACGGTTTCCTTCTCAACAAACGAAATGGCACCGGTCGGGCAGTTTGGCAGACAATCTCCCAGACCATCGCAGTAGTCATCACGCATCAGCTGTGCCTTGCCGTGCACCAAGCCAATCGCGCCCTCATGACAGGCATCGACACATAGACCGCAGCCGTTGCATTTTTCTCTGTTGATCTCGATAATTCTCCGTTTCATATGCTTCTCCTTTTATGATTATCCTGCATGGTTTGTTGCATTTCTTATTGAAACGTATTATACTGCAACTACAACGGATTTTCCGTTGGATTTCCAACGAAGAAAGGAGATTTTATGCACACGCTCCCTACCATCTTATCAGACTGCTGGCTGTTTCGCGGTCTGGACACACAGGAAATTTCTGCTGTGCTCGGCTGCATTGCCGCGCAGCAGCACACCTATCCCAAGCACAGCTTTATCTTTCATGCAGGCGACTGCGTTACGCGCGCCGGCATTGTTGTGCGCGGCGAGCTGCACATTGTCCGAGAAGATATTTGGGGCAACCGAGCCATTCAGGCGGTCTGCCGTCCGGCAGATTTGTTCGGAGAAGTGTTTGCCTGTCTCCCCGACCACACGGCGGATGTCTCTGTCGTTGCCACGCAGGATACAGATATTTTATTTCTCGACATGCAGCATCTGCTGACTACCTGTTCCAACGGCTGCCGCTTTCACAATCAGCTCATTCATAACTATATCACCGTTCTCGCACAAAAAAATCGCATGTTGAGCAGCAAAATCCGCCACTGCACCCAGCGCACCACACGCGACAAAGTGTTATCCTATCTGTCCGAACAGGCGGTTTTGACTGGCTCTACGACATTTCGTATCCCGTTTAATCGGCAGCAGCTCGCAGACTATCTCTCGGTAGACCGCAGCGCTCTATCCGCCGAACTCAGCCACCTGCAATCTCAGGGGCTGCTGACCTTCCACCGCAATCAATTCACCCTGTTCGCCTCCGCAGAAGGATAGGGAGAATAAAGCCTTCCTCTCTGAGGAAGGCTGCGCAAGCCGCGACGGAAGGAGCAGCACGCGGGCAAGTCTGCATAAGCGTCCACTTGATTCGTCAGGCGTGCGGTTCGCTCCGGCTTCTCGGCTCTCCCTTTGGGAGAGCTGGCATTTGCAAAGCAAATGACTGAGAGGGCTGAGAAATTTACCCATTTCGCATCGAGTAAATCTGAGAGAATATGTAGCCCTCTCTGTCGCTCGATAAAATTTCTCTATGAGTAAAATCAATTACACCAACGCAGAACAAACTTTTGATACACTGTTTGTGAAAGCGGGTGATAAAAATGATAAACTTGAGTCATAGGCTCAGAAATTTACGTCTAGAGCATCATCTGACCCAGAAACAACTTGCCAAACAAATGAATGTTTCCGTTAGTACTATCTCAGCATATGAAACAGGAAGATGCAATCCATCCTGCGCGGTATTGATTCGTTTTATTCGTATTTTTCATGTTTCGGCCGATTTTTTATTGGGATTATCTGAGCGAGATACAAGAATCTTTTCTCTAGACAAAGATGAACAAAACATATTGAATAAATTGGTATCTACTTTGCCCACAAAGTGAGATGCCGTGCGAGTTTTCTAAACGAGCCCAAAGCCCTCTCTGTCGCTGCGCGACATCTCTCCCAGAGGGAGAGACAAGTTTGGTCTGTGCGTAAGAGCAAAACAAAAGCACTAGTTCCGGAAAAATTTCCGGTCCTAGTGCTTTTTCTCTGTTTATCTGCGAGTTATTCGCCTTCGTCCTCCGGCTCAGAAGATTGCTCTTCGTCCTTCTTATCGTCTACAAACAGCTTTTTTGCAGCTTCTTCCAAAGAAACCGTTGCATCCGCAGCCTGCGGAGCATCTGTGCCGTTTTCTTCGTCCTGCTTTGCAGTCTTTGCCATGCCCGACTCAATGTGGAACACCTGTGCACCGGTCTCATGATCCGGCACTTCTTCTCCATTGAACATCTTTTCAAAGGCATCGCCGTCCATCGTCTCATTGCGAATCAGGTACTCTCCCACAGCGGACAACTGATCCATATGTTCCTTGAGGATATCCTCACACTTGGCGTATGCCTCCAGAATAATACGGCGAATTTCTTCGTCAATCTTCGCTGCAACGTCTTCCGAAATTGCATCGGTCTCTACCATATCACGGCCGAGGAAAATTTCCTGCTGACCGCTGCTGTAGTTAATCGGTCCGATCAGATCGCTCATGCCGTACTTGGTGACCATGCTCTTTGCCACAGATGTTGCGCGTTCGATATCATTGGAAGCGCCGGTAGAAATATCATCCATTGTCAGCTTCTCTGCGACACGGCCGCCGAGCAGAACAATCAAATCGTCCAGCATTTCATTCTTGGACGCATAGAACTTTTCTTCCTGCGGCAGGCTCATCGTAAAGCCGCCTGCGCGGCCGCGCGGGATAATCGAAATGGTATGCACCGGATCCTGTGTCGGCAGGCAGCGCGTTGCAATCGCATGACCTGCTTCGTGATAAGCGGTCAGGCGCTTCTCGCGGTCTGTCATGACGCGGGACTTCTTTTCCGTGCCCATGATAACCTTCAGGAAGGAATCCTCAATATCCTCCATGCTAATCAGGCGCTTGTTGCGGCGTGCCGCCAGCAGAGCTGCCTCATTGAGCAGATTTTCCAAATCCGCGCCGGTGAAACCAGCGGTAGACTTTGCAATCGAGTCAAAGCGAACATCCGGATCAAACTGCTTGCCGCGCGCATGTACCTTCAAAATGTCCTCGCGGCCCTTCATATCCGGTGCGCCGACATAAACCTGACGGTCAAAACGTCCCGGACGCAGCAGCGCCGGATCCAGAATATCCTGACGGTTGGTCGCTGCGATGACGATGACGCCCTCGTTTGCACCGAAACCGTCCATCTCAACCAGCAGCTGGTTCAGCGTCTGCTCGCGCTCGTCGTGTCCGCCGCCAAGACCCGCGCCTCTGTGGCGACCAACCGCATCAATCTCATCAATAAAGACAATTGCCGGAGATTTTTTCTTTGCCTCACCGAACAGGTCGCGCACACGCGATGCGCCGACGCCGACGTACAGCTCTACGAAGTCAGAACCGGAGATAGACAGGAACGGAACACCTGCTTCACCGGCAACCGCACGCGCCAGCAAGGTTTTACCGGTTCCCGGAGGGCCCACCAGCAAAACGCCCTTTGGAATGCGCGCGCCGATCTGCGTAAATTTCTGCGGATTTTTCAAAAATTCTACGATTTCTTCCAGCTCCGCCTTTTCCTCATCCGCACCTGCGACATCCTGGAATGTCACATGGCGTTTGTCGTCCTCCGCGTTCTTGATGCGCGCCTTGCCAAACTGCATGGCACCGCGTCCGCCGCCATCTCCGCGGCTGAACATCATATACCAGAACAGACCGAAAATCACGAGCATGATTACATACGGAATTGCACTTGCCCACCAAGGCACCTCGGTCTTGGTCCAGTTGTAGTCCTTGATGACGCCATCCTTCTTTTCCTGACGAATGGTGTCTCCCAGATCATTAAAGAACAGTTCCACGCTCGGCAGCTCATAGGACATTTTCTTTCCGTCTTTCAGGGTTGCTTCCAGAGAGCTGTCTTTGATGACAAATTCCGTGACCTGTTTGTTTTCAAACGCGTCCACAACCTGTGCATATGTCACCGTCGTGGTGTCGTTCTGCTGAAGCAGGACCGAAACCGTAATCACGAGAAGGACGACGATAATGGCATAAAATCCGTACCCTCTCATCTTGTTGTTATTGCTTTTGTTATCCAAGCGTATATGTCACTCCTTTCCGTAAAACGGAAATGTTATTTGCCTTCATATACCGACGACTTGAGAACGCCGACATACGGCAGGTTGCGGTATTTCTGGTCGTAATCCAGACCATAGCCCACAATAAATGCATCCGGAACCGTGAAGCCCTTGTAGGCAACTTCAACCGGCACCACGCGGCGTTCCGGTTTATCTAAAAACGTGCACAGTGCGATGGAAGCCGCGCCGCGCGCCTTTAGTGTCTTCATCAAATAGCTCAGGGTGCGTCCGCTGTCGAGAATGTCCTCGACAATAATCAGATGACGGCCCTCGATGCTGACGTCAAAGTCCTTGGTAATCTTTACTTCACCGGAAGAGGTCGTGCCGCCGCCATAGCTGGAAACCGACATAAAATCGACGGTGCACGGCACATCAATGGCGCGAACCAGATCTGCCATAAATACAAACGAACCGCGCAGCACGCTGACGATCAGCGGATTCTTGTCCGCGTAATCCTTCGCAATCTGTGCGCCCAGCTCTTTTACCTTCGCTGCAATCGTTTCCTCCGAAAGAAGAACCTTTTCGATGTCCTGCTTCATACTCGTTATCTCCTTTTTGTTTTGCTGCTTTTTATCTTTTACAAACGGCAAAAAATCCGCTCTGACCGCAGAACCGGACATCTGTTCCGATTCCCGCCGCCGCGACAATGCTGTCGCCGCTGCACAAAACCGGCAGACTGTCTCGTTCATCCGGCGCAATGCCGCGTTCCGCATACAGGCGCTTGAGGGAGCGCGCCCCGCGCGTCCCCGGCAGCTGCATCCGGTCAGATGACCGCCATGTTCGTACCGTCAGGTTGGACATATTGATTGTATCATATGCAATCGGATAATACTTGAACGAACTGTGAATATCCGATATTTTTCTCACGATGGACACGGTATATGCGCCAAATGCCATCGCTTGATTTGGTTTTATGTGTACCGGCGCTGTTTTGGGTGTCTCCGGCACCACAGACAGTGTGCCCTGTCTGTTTACCGCCCGAAATTGCCCCGGCAGGCTGACCGTGCCGCTCCGCTTATCCGCCAGCGTGCACACCGCCCGAATATGCCTGCGTGTAATTTCCCCCATGGGAACGCCTGCCTGTTCCAGCATACCGCGCACGCGCCGCGCCTTGAGTGCCTCCGGCATTCGTGCGAGCGGCAGCGTTTCTTCCCGCGCCTGCGCGTCCAGATAAGCATTGTCCTGCCGCACAAGCTGTGCCGCCTCCAATGCGTGTCGCGCCGCACACGGCTCAATGTCGCGCAGCGCCGGAATGACATGATGCCGGATTTTGTTTCGCGTGCAGCTGTCATCCAAATTGGTGGCATCCGTGCACCAGTTCTGCCCGCGTTCGATTAAAAACCGTTCAATTTGCCGCCGTTCCACGGCAATCAGCGGGCGGACGATGCTGCCGCGCACAGGCGGGATGCCCGCCAGACCGGCGCTTCCCGTGCCGCGGATCAAATGAAACAGCATGGTTTCCAAATTATCATCCGCCGTGTGTGCGGTTGCAAGATACGGCACCTGCATCCGTTCGGCGCACCGAGCAAAAAAATCATACCGCATTTCCCGCGCCGCGGTCTCTGCGGACAGCTTGCGTTTTTCCGCTTCTGCGAACACATCGCACCGTTCGGACACAAACGGAATGTTGTGTTTTTCGCAAAAATCGCGACAAAACGCCTCATCTGCATCCGCCTGTGCTCCGCGCATGCCGTGGTTGAGATGACAGGCACAAACCTGATACCCCAATTCCTGCAGGCACAGCACCAGACTGACAGAATCCGCGCCACCGGAAAGTCCGCACAGCACGCGCGCACCGTCCGGCAGCATATGATATTGTCTGATCGTATGACGTACCAGTTGTTTCATTCGTGCCTTCGATCCTGATTATAGAATGTGGTGTACTGACCGATCCACTGCAAAAATACAGAGCCGGTCGCGCCGTGTCGGTTTTTGGCAATGATGACTTCGGCGTTGTTTTTTTCCTCGCTCTCGTCATCATAGTAATCATCGCGGTAGATAAACAGAACAATGTCTGCATCCTGCTCAATCGCGCCGGATTCTCGCAGGTCGGACAGCATCGGCCGCTTGTCCTCACGCTTTTCCACCGCACGCGACAGCTGCGACAGACAGATGACCGGAACATTGAGCTCCTTTGCCATAATCTTCATTGCACGCGAGATTTCGCCAATCTCATTGACGCGGCTCTCATTGCGTTTGCCCGACTGCATCAGCTGCAAATAGTCAATACAGATCAGACCCAAATTGTCGCCCAGACGGCGGCACTTTGCCTTGATTTCCGCGACGGTAATTGCCGGATTGTCATCGACATAAATGTGCGTTTTTGCCAGCACATTGGCCGCGCGCGCCATTTTTGTCCAATCCTCCGGCTCCAAATCACCGGTTTTGAGCTTTTGCGAGTCGATAACGGCTTCCTGCGACAGCAGACGAGACGCCAGCTGATCTTTGCTCATTTCGAGCTGGAACAGCACGACGTCTTTATTCGTATGCTTTGCCGCATACAGCGCGACATTGAGAGCGAACGCCGTCTTGCCCATACCCGGACGAGCCGCAATCAAAATCAGATCGGATTTGTTCAAACCCGTCAGCCGTCTATCCAGATCATGGAAGCCGGTCGGCAGACCAGGCAGACCGCTCTCGCTCTGCGACAGCTCATCCAGCCGATTATACACATCCATGATGATGCTTTTAATCGGAGACAAGCCCTGTACCTCTCGGCCATGCCGCACGGCATAGATTTTCTGCTCGGCAACTTCCGCGATGTCACTCGCTTCTCCGGCGCCCTCATAGGCGATAGCCTGAATATCTGCGCCTGCCGTTGCAATTTCACGCAGCATGCTCTTGTCTCGAATGATGTGCGCGTATTCGCGCACACCGGCAGCTGTCGGCGTGACATCCATCAGCTGTGCCAGATACGCTCTGCCGCCCGCATCATCATACAGACCGTTCATCTTGAGCTCATTGAGCACAGTCACGGCATCAATGCGGACGGAGTCCGTGAACATGGAGAAAATCGTCTCAAAAATGCGGCGGTTTTCCTCCGCATAAAAGTCCTCCGGCCGCAGCAACTCAATAACCTCTGGAATACACGATGGGTCGATCAGCATAGATCCAATGACCGCTTGTTCCGCTTCTACCGCCTGCGGCAGCTGCCGCGACAGCAGTTCATCCATCGCCATGCTTCTTCGCTCCTTTTGTGAAAGATGAAAAATCCACCTCCCCAATCGGGGAGGTTGGATGCGTTACTCTACTTCGGTTACCTGAACCTTCAGCTTGCCGACAACTTCCGGATACAGCTTGACCTTCAGCTCATATGTGCCAAAGCTCTTAATCGCCTCGTCCATGACAATCTTGTTCTTGCTGATTTCAATGCCATGCTCCTTCTTGAGCTGGCTTGCAATTTCCTTGCTGGTGACGGAGCCAAAGATACGGCCGCTGGTGCCGCCCTTTGCAGTCAGATGCACCATGATAGACTCGAACTTCTTTGCGTTCTCCTCTGCCTCTGCGCGCTCAACGGCCTGACGATGCTTTTTGGATTCCTCCGCCTGCTTCATCTGGTTTACGTTGTCTGCGGTAGCCGGAACAGCCAGCTTGCGCGGCAGAAGGAAGTTTCTGCCATATCCCTCAGAGACCTCTACGAGCTGTCCCTTTTTACCCTGACCCTTTACGTCCTGCTGTAAAATAACTTTCATATCAAAAACCTCCAATTGTTGGTATTGTTATTCGTCTTCCTGTGCGTTTTGATCCAAGTACGCTTCAATCGCCTTCATGATCTGTTCTTTTGCCTTGAGCCAGTCGGTATTCTGCAGCTGTGCACCGGCTGCCGTCAGGCTGCCGCCGCCGCCAAGCATCTCTGTGAGCACCTGAACATTGACCGCGCCCATCGAGCGCGCAGACACGACAATGTCCTCTCCAATAGGAAATGCCACAATGCTGGCGCGCACGCCAATGATGTTGAGCAGCTCATCCGCCGCCTGTGCTGCCGTCGGTCGGGTGACCGGAAAGTCTGCCACAGCAACGACGATGCCGCCCGGCGCATTTTCCGCACAGGAAATCACGCGCTCGCGCTGCATATAATCCTGAAACGAATTTTGGAACAGGCGCTTCACCGCGATCATATCCGCACCGGCGCGGCGCAGATATGCCGCCGCCTCAAAGGTGCGCACGCCCGCCTTGATGGAAAAGCCCTTGGTGTCCAGATAAATACCCGCCAGCAGGCTTTCCGCCTCTATGCGGCTGATTGTCTGATTGGGTACCATATATTGCAGCAGCTCACTGACCAGCTCACTGGCAGAGGACGCCGACGGTTCATGCATATTGACGGCGCAGTTTTCAATATAATCTGCGGCACGTCTGTGGTGGTCGATGACAGCAACCTTACGGAATCGGGACAGCAGCTCCGGCGCATCGACAAAGTCCGGCCGGTTGGTGTCTACGACAACCATCAGGCTGTTGCCGTCAATCAGCTCCGCAGCCTGTTCCGGCTCGATAAACACGCCGTCATAGTCGCCGCTCGCCTCTACGTGCTCCAGCAGCGGCTGGGCAAGCGTCTGCGCGCGGTGCAGAACCACGTGTACCTGCTTTCCTCTGCTGCGCGCCGCGCAAACGACACCGACAGCGGCGCCCAGCGCGTCAATATCCGTGTGATGATGTCCCATGACGAACACCTGCGAGGAATCGCGCATGAGCTGACCCAGCGCATTTGCCATGACACGGGATTTCACCTTCGTGCGCTTTTCGACCTCCTTGGCGCAGCCGCCAAAGAACTCAAAGGCATAGCGGTTTTTGATGACCGTCTGGTCACCGCCGCGGCTCAGCGCCATATCCAGTGCAAGCTGTGCAAACTCGTACTTTTCCTGCAGCGTCTTGCCGTCCCGCCCGATGCCAATTGACAGCGTTGCATTGATGCCTTCGCGCGACACAATCGAGCGCACGGTATCCAAAACAGAAAACTTATCCTGCGTGATTTGCGCCAAATTCCGTTCTTCCATCACGAAAATGTATTTATCGCGGTCATACTTTCGCAAAACACCCTGAATGTCCTTTGCCCACTCGCCGATGCGATTGTCCACAGAGGCGAGCATGGTTGCCTTTTCCGAGTCGTTTGCGTTTTTGACCAGCTCCTCGTAATTGTCAATGGACACAATGGCAACGACCGGACGGGATTCGTCATACTCCTGCCGCAGCGAAACCAACTCGGTGCAGTCCAGCCAGTACAGCGTCATCAGCACGCTGGTGCTGCCGTCCATCGGACGCACGCGCGAGCCAATCACCATGTAATACTTATCGCCGATTTTGACCTCGGACGGATACACGGATTTATCATCTACCAGCCATGATGTATCAAATCCCGGAATAATATCCTCCAGCGTCTGTTCAAACATGCTGTCGTGCATATCATACACCGAATGGAATTGTTCATTGCACCAGATAATCTGTCCGTTTCCGATCATACAAACCGTAATCGGCATTGGAATGTCAATAAAATTCTGTCTCGTCTCATTGTCGGTTCCGCCAGACAGAGCCTCCAAATACTGCAGCACCTCCTGATTGCGGCGCCGCATGGTTACAACATAATAGATATACAAAGCGGCACAGACTGCCATCTCAAACAAGGCCAGAAACAGAGAAAAAAAAGCGCTCACACAGGCGAACACCAAGAACACGATAAAATACATACCGAATCCCGGCTCCAGAATTCTGGCCAATCGCTTATCCAAAACGTACAGCCTCCTTTCCGGTTTCTCGTCAATCGAAAAACCATGATGACACACTGCCACCAATACATACTGCATTATAGCAAAACGCGCCCCATATTGCAATCATCCTGTGTAAATTTAACGATAAGAAAAGTGCAGGAAAGCCATCAGTTTCCCTGCACCGTCTCGGTTTCTTCGGTTTTTTCCTGTTTTTTTGCCGCGTGAAACAGCCACAGCTTCATCTGTTCGATAAATGCATCATACGTGCGCACAACCGGCGGCGCACTGAGCAGCCACGAAATGACAAACGAATACAACACGAGCACTATCAGCTGCGGCACGCCGCCCACAAGCTTTCCGGGATATTTGATGTGCGCGAATGCCGGAACAAACCAGTTGATAATCTTACAGACAAAGCCCCAATGACCGACCATCCACAGCATCGGAAACGCGTGCAGCATATACACGGTCATGCTGCCCTTTCCGATACTCGTGAGCAAGCCGCGCCGCGCATGCACGATGCGCAGCAGAAAAATGCCGAGCAGCGGCGCCGCGATATACATCGCAAGCCGAAATTCCATGCCCGCCCACGGCGTAAGCCCCTGTCTGGCATATGAATTGACGAGCTGGAAGGGATGGCTGGAGCCTTTCCGAATCGGCAGCACGTCCGTCATCCACAGCGCCAGAAACGCACCTGTAGCCGCACCGATCCACGCAACCGGCAGCGGAAGCTTGCGTATGCGCCGCATGTGCGCGGGCGTGCAAAAATAGCCGAGCAGATAAAACGGCAAAAAACAAATGGTTCGCGACAGCGACAAATCGCGCCCGATGAACGGATCTCCGCCCGCCAGCAAAGCGACAGCCAGCGAGATGGGCAGCAGCCAGCGAATACGCAGCAGTTCCGGCATGAGCACGCGGATGATGAGCAGCGTCAGCAAAAACCAATACATATTGAGCGGCCGAAGCAGCACATACTGCATCCCCGGCTCCTGTTCCGCGCGCACGAGATAATACAGCGTATTAAACAGCAAAAACGGAAGGAGATATTCTGCCCACGCGGCATCCCGCCGCTTTTCCGCATGTTTGCCAAAATATCCGCACAGGAACAAAAACAGCGGCATCTGCACGGCGAGCACGACTGTCCGGATCGTGAACAGCAGCGGCGTCTTCTGTCCCAGCATATCATAGATATGTACATATACCACGCTGATAATGAGCAATCCCTTTAAATTGTCCAGTGCGGCATCTCTTCCCCTTGTCAAACCGATTCCTCCTACTCGTCCTGTGTCTCGTCTCCTGTGTCATCGGACGCGGATTCGTCTGATTTCTCGGATTTCTCAGAGGATTTCTGTTTGTTTTTCTCCGTGCGCACAGGCAAACGAACCGGATTGCCCTGTTCATCAATGGACGCCAGCCATGCATAGTCGGTTGCCTGTACCGGCAGATTTTTCTGCCGCAGGCTGCGCGTGATGATATCGCTCAAAATGTGCTTGATGACGGCAAACAGCGGCACGCCGAGCAGCATGCCGACAAAGCCGAACAGGCCGCCGAACAGCAGGATGGAAAACAGCACCCAGAAGCTGGACAGACCGGTGGAGTTGCCTAAAATCTTCGGACCAAGAATATTGCCGTCAAACTGCTGCAGCAGCAGGACAAAGACCAAAAAGTACAGCGACTGCAGCGGAGACACGATAAAGATAATGATAAACGACGGAATCGCACCAATAAACGGACCAAAGAACGGGATGACATTGGTTACACCGATAATGACGCTGACCAGCATCGCAAACGGCATATCCATCACGTTGAGAATAACTACGGAAATCAGAAAGATAATAAACGAGTCGAGCAGCTTGCCTGTGATAAATCCGGTAAATGCCTGATTGGCAAATCTGCCGTACTCCACAATGACATTGCCCCATTTTTTACCCAACACCGCATAAATGCAGCGAATAATCTGTCGGATAAAATTCTCTTTGCCCGCCAGCAGATAAATCGCAACGATGATGCCGATAAAAATATTCTTGAACACAGTTACCGTATTCATGACGCCGGCGGAAACATAGCCCAGCGTGTCTACGGACGGTGTGAACGAATTCTGAACGAATTCTTCGATGTAGCTGACCGCCTGCGCATAGGCGTTCATGACGGTTTCCTCGCCGCTCGGATAATACTGTACGACGAGATCCTGCACCGTGCGCGACAGGTGCATCATATTGCTCGGCAGCGTTGCCGCCAGACCCGCCACGCTGGAAATCAGCTGCGGAACAATCAGCGCCAGCAGACCGCCGATAATCGCCGCCGCGCCGAGAAATGTCGTGAGCATCGCAAAGATGCCCGCGCAGCGCACCGCCTTTCGGCTGCGCCAATGAAACGTGTGTGCGAGCAGGCGCATATATTTGTGCCGCAGCCAGTCATACGGCGCGGACAGCACGTAGGCGATGCCGATACCAATAATAATAGGCATCAGAATATTAACCAGCTTGCTGATGCCGGCCGCCAGTCCGTTGAACTTAAAAATACAGAAGAAAATAGCAATCGTCACAGCGCCGGTTATAATAATCGTCGCGCCCCAGCCGATGTATTTTTGCATTGCCTTTTTCACGGGAAAACTCCTTTCGGTTCCGGTTTTTCAACCATTCTTATATTGTAGCAAATTTTTCATGAAGTCAACGGACAATGAAGATATTTTAACAAAAAATTTCCACGTGCGCGGGCACTGCGTGCTTTCGTATAATCCGCAAAATAAATTTTTTGTGATTTTGTGCACAATTTCCATTGCTTTTGGACTGACGTCCGCCTATACTAAAAGAGTCAATGAAATATCCTGATCGAAAGACAGCGATGGAGACAGTACGTCTGTATGGAACTTCACAGCGAATCGGGGACAGTGCAAGCCCGACACCAGTACATGCAGTCCGAATATCACTCCGGAGTCGCAGACCGAACCAATGATACAGTTCTAGTAGGTTTATGCCGGTTTTCCCCGTTATCGGAAGCGCATATGTCAGTATGCAGTAACAGGTGGTACAACGAAGCAAATATGCTCTCGTCCTTTTACGGATGAGAGCTTTTTTTATTTCTTATTGGAAATCAATTTACGAAATTCTTTCGCTGAACACGATGGATGGAGGAGTTACACATGAAAGATATTGTCGAGATCCGCTGGCACGGCCGCGGCGGACAGGGCGCCAAAACCGCCTGTCTCTTGCTCGCAGATGCCGCATTCAGCTCTGGCAAATATGTACAGGGTTTTCCGGAGTACGGTCCGGAGCGCATGGGCGCACCGATCACTGCGTACAACCGCATCAGCGACACCCGCTGCACCGTACATTCCAATATTTATGATCCGGACTATGTCGTTGTCGTAGATGAGAGCCTGATTGAAACCGTTGACGTGCTCAAGGGTCTCAACCCGAAGGGTGCAATTATCGTCAACACCCCCAAGACACCGGCTGAAATCCGCAAGGAGCTGGGTCACTACGAGGGCCGCGTCTGCACCATCGACGCACGCCGCATCTCGGAAGAAGTTTTGGGCAAAAACTTCCCGAACACCCCGATGCTGGCTGCCACCGTCAAGGTTTCCGGCGTTGTCGATCCGGAACAGTTTGTTACCAACATGGAAGCATCGTTTAAACACAAGTTTGCGACCAAGCCGCAGGTCATCGCAGGCAACATGACCGTGCTTACCCAGTCTATGGAAGAGGTGCAAGAAGGATGATTCACGCGAAAGATATTAACGAACAGTCCAAGTGGCAGGAGCTGACCCCTGGCTGTGAAATTTACGAGCCGGCAACGGCGTCTATGACCATCACCGGCGAATGGCGCACGATGGTGCCGAAGTGGGATGCCACCAAGTGCAAGCAGTGTCTGCTGTGCGCACCGTACTGTCCGGATTCCTCGATTCCGGTTGTCGACGGCAAGCGTCAGGACTTTGATTTTGACCACTGTAAGGGATGCGGCATCTGCTATAAAGTATGTCCGTTCCAGGCGATTTCTTTTGGAAAGGAGGAGAAGTAATCCATGTCGATTCGTGAAAGACTGTCCGGCAACGAAGCCGTTGCCTACGCAATGAAGCAGATCAATCCGGATGTTATGGGTGCTTTCCCAATCACCCCGTCCACCGAAATTCCGCAGTATTTTGCACAGTACGTTGCAAACGGCGAAGTTGACACCGAGTATGTAACGGTTGAGTCGGAGCACTCCTCCATGTCCACCTGTATCGGTGCCGCTGCTGCCGGCGCACGTGCGATTACCGCAACATCTTCCTGCGGTCTGGCTCTGATGTGGGAACTGCTGTACGTCGCTTCTTCCTCTCGTCTGCCGATTACGCTGGCTCTGGTAACCCGTGCACTGACCGGCCCGATCAACATCAACAATGACCATTCCGATGCCATGGGCGCACGCGATGCCGGTTGGATTCAGCTGTTCGCAGAAAACAACCAGGAAGCATACGACAACTATATTCAGTGTATGCCGATCAGTGAGAATCCGGATGTCCGCCTGCCGATTATGGCATGTCAGGACGGCTTTATCACCTCTCACGCAGTAGAAAACATTGAACTGGAAACCGACGAGATGGTTCAGAACTTTGTCGGCACGTACAATCCGGAAAACTACCTGCTCAAGCATGAGAATCCGCTGGCTGTCGGCCCGTATGGCATTTCTCCGTACTACATGGAGGCAAAGGTCGCACAGGCAAACGCCATGAAAAACGCCAAGAAGGTCATTCTGGAAGTCGGCAAGAAGTTTGGTGACATCACCGGCCGTTACTACGGCTTCTTTGAAGCATACAAGATGGAAGACGCAGAGACCGCTGTTGTTCTGATCGGTTCTTCCGCAGGCACTGCCCGCGAGACCGTAGACGAGCTGCGCGCACAGGGCCGCAAGGTCGGTATGATTAAGGTTCGTGTATTCCGTCCGTTCCCGTTTGAAGAAATCGCGCAGGCACTGTCCGGCTGTAAGGCTGTTGCCGTTCTGGACAAGGATGAGAGCTTCTCCACCGCAGGCGGTCCGCTGTTTGCAGAGACCCGCAGCGCGATGTATGATCTGGACAACCGTCCAAAGGCAATCAACTATGTATACGGTCTGGGCGGCAGAGACTTCCGCGTAGAAGACTGCACATACATTTTTGATGAGCTGGACAAGATCGTAGAGACTGGCAAGACCGGCGAGGTTTACCGCCACATCGGACAGAGGGAGTAATAGACCATGGCATATAGTTTGAAAGAACAGTTATCGAAAGAAGAGCGCTTTGTCGGCGGTCATCGTCTGTGTGCCGGCTGCGGCGCAGGCATCACCGTCCGCGCTGTCCTGCGTGCACTGGAACCGGAGGACAAGGCAGTCATCACCAATGCAACCGGCTGTCTGGAGGTTTCCTCCTTCCTGTATCCGTACACCGCATACACGGACAGCTACATTCACTGCGCATTTGAAAACGCAGCTGCTACCTGCGGCGGCGTAGAAGCAGCATACAACGTCCTCAAGCGCAAGGGCAAGATTCAGGACAACTTCAAGTTCATCACCTTCGGCGGCGACGGCGGCACCTATGACATCGGCTTCCAGTCCCTGTCCGGCGCGATGGAGCGCGGTCATGACATGGTTTATGTCTGCTACGACAACGAAGCATACATGAACACGGGTATCCAGCGTTCTTCTTCTACTCCGCGTTTTACCGATGCGACTACCACGCCGGTCGGCAAGGTATCCTACGGCAAGAAGCAGAACAAGAAGGATCTGACCGAGATCATCGCAGCACACAACGTTCCGTATGCTGCACAGACCACATTTCTGGGCAACTTCCGCGATTTGCACGAAAAGGCACACAAGGCCATTTACACCGAGGGTGCCTGCTTCCTCAACGTCATGAGCCCGTGTCCGCGCGGCTGGCGTTTCCAGGCGCAGGACATGGCAGAAATCTGCAAGCTCGCTGTTGAGACCTGTGCATGGCCGCTGTACGAAGTTGTCGAGGGCGAGTGGCATCTGACATACATGCCGAAGAAGAAGCTCCCGATCGAGGAATACATGTCCAAGCAGGGCCGTTTCAAGCACTGCTTCAAGCCGGGCAACGAGTGGATGATCGAAGAAGCACAGAAGTATGTAGACGAAAAATGGGAGAAGCTGCTCGCAAAGTGCAAGTAAGCTCCATTCTTATAAAACAAAAGCAGATGCTCACGCATCTGCTTTTGTTTTTCCCGTCCAAATCAATTGCAAATCACCCAAAAATACGCTATGATAAATAAGAACACGTAATTTTTCCGACTAAAAGTAAGGTGATAGATATTATGGCAAACAAACCGATTAAAATTGCCCTGCTCGGTCTGGGCACCGTTGGCACCGGCGTTTACAAATTGCTGTCTATGCGCGCTGACGAAATGCCGCAAATCGCAGGGGCACCGATTGAAATTTCTCACATCCTCGTGCGCAATGCATCCAAGCCGCGTTCCGGTGTGGAGACCGCGCTGCTGACTGATAACTGGAATGATATTATCTCCGATCCGGAGGTTTCGATTGTCGTCGAGCTGATGGGCGGCATCGAACCCGCACACACCTATATCAAAGAAGCATTACAGGCAAACAAAAATGTCGTGACGGCAAATAAAGACCTGATTGCGGTACACGGCGGCGAGCTGCTCGACCTTGCCGAGGAACACCACTGTGATTTACAGTTCGAGGCATCGGTTGCCGGAGCGATTCCGATTATCCATCCGCTCAAGCAGAGCTTGGCTGGCAACCGCATCACAGAAATCATGGGCATTGTCAACGGCACAACCAATTATATCCTCACGCGCATGACAGAGGACGGCATGGAGTTTTCCGAGGCGCTGGCAAAGGCTACCGAACTCGGCTACGCGGAGGCTGACCCGACCGCTGACATCGAAGGCTATGACGCAGGACGCAAAGTTGCCATCATGGCTTCTATCGCCTTTCATTCCCGCGTGACTTTTGACGATGTGTTTACCGAGGGCATCACGAATATTCAGGCGCGCGACATCCGCTACGCAAAGGAAATGGGCAAAGCCGTCAAGCTGCTCGGCGTCGCCTGCAACACCGATGAGGGCATTGAAGTCCGCGTGCATCCGATGCTGATTCCGTCATCTCACCCGCTGGCTACCGTCAACAATGCGTTTAACGCGGTGTTTGTGCACGGCGATGCGCTGGATGACGCCATGTTTATGGGCCGCGGCGCCGGTGAGCTGCCGACTGCTTCCGCAGTCACCGGTGATATTATCGACACCGCCCGCAACATCCTCATGCACTGCACCGGCCGCATTGGCTGCACATGCTACAAAAAGCTGCCGATTAAAAAGATGGAGGACATCAAGAGCAAATATTACCTGCGCCTTGAAGTGGAAAACCGCATGGGCGTGCTCGCAGGTGTCACCGGCGTACTCGGCAACAACGGCGTGAGCATCTCGCAGGTATTGCAGAAGGCATCCGACACCGATTCCGCCGAGCTGGTTGTCATCACGGATACCGTGAGAGAGCGCCACATACGCGACGCCCTGACCATCCTCAGCAACATGAGCATGGTGCATAAAATCGCCTCGGTGATTCGGGTTTATTAAATTATGAGCATTTGAGAGTTCATCTCATGCGTATTCTGTAAATTTGTAAAAACTCCCCCTGATTCATCAGGAGTGCAGTCCGCACCAGCTTCTCGGCTCTCCCTCTGGGAGAGCTGTCATTTGCATAGCAAATGACTGAGAGGGCAAAACTTTTACAAATTCGTATCCGGGTAAAAAAAGAAAACCACCAAACCGTAAGGTCTGGTGGTTTTGCTTTGGCGGAGAAGGAGGGATTTGAACCCTCGCGACACTTTCGCGCCCTACTCCCTTAGCAGGGGAGCCCCTTCACCACTTGGGTACTTCTCCAAAGGCTGTTGTCTCTACAAGAAAATGTGGCGGAGAGGGTGGGATTCGAACCCACGCGCCCTTTCGGACAAACGGTTTTCAAGACCGCCTCGTTATGACCACTTCGATACCTCTCCGGATCGAAAACTCTCTTGTCAAGCAAGAAGTATTATAGCACAGCTTTGCATTTCTGTCAATTGTTTTTCGGTACTTTTTCTTTGTTTGTCACAAAAAAATTTGCAAATAAATCGTTAACTTTCGCGAAAAGACGATGCATTCTATTATTCAATATGTTATACTATGTTAGAGAAAAAAGACATTTTTTGTGCATCTTGTGGTGTCATTGTCTTTACTCCGTACTTAAGCTCTATCAGGAGGGTCATTTTATATGATTTACACTGTTACATTAAATCCTTGCCTGGATTATCTCGTCGCAGTTCCTGATTTCAAATCAGGCCGCGTCAACCGCGCAGGGTATGAAAGGCTCATGCCCGGCGGCAAAGGCATCAATGTCGCATATGCGCTTCATATTTTGAAGGAGCCAAGTCTGGCTCTCGGATTTGTTGCCGGATTTACCGGCTCGGAGATCGAACGAATCATGAGCAAGGACGGAATTCCTCACGATTTCCTTCCGCTCAATACAGGATTCAGCCGCATTGACGTCCAGATGGTAGATGCCATCGAAAGCTCCATCAACGGCATCGGTCCGCTCGCGACACAAGAGGACATTGACGCGCTGTGCGAGAAGCTGCAGAATTTGCAGGACGGAGACACCATTGTATTGTCCGGTTCCGTCCCGCGCGGCGCCAAGGATAATGTATACGGCGAAATTCTCCGTTCCGTATCGCACAAGGATTTGTATGTCGTTGTGGACGCCAAGCGCCCGCTGCTGCTGCATACGCTCAAATATCGTCCGTTCCTCATCAAACCAAACATGCAGGAAATGACAGATATTTTCTTTCAGGACATGTCCTCTGTATCTACAGACGACATTGTTCGCTACATGAAAACCCTGCAGAGCATGGGTGCACGCAATATTTTGGTGTCCATGGGCTCTGCCGGCGCGCTGCTTTTGACCGAGGACGGCAAAATTTATCACCACAGCGCGATGAAGGGCAAGGTTTGCAACACGGTCGGCTGCGGCGATTCCATGCTCGCAGGCTTCCTGTCCGGCTTCCATAAAAATCACGACATGATTGAGGCCTTTCATTTATCACTGGCAGCGGCATCCGCCAACGCCTTTCACGATGGACGCGGCACATATGAGCAAATCATGCGGCTCAATTCCATTCTGCAAAATGAATCTGCCGATGTATTTACTGTCGCGGAGCAGGACGCATAAAAATTTCAGACGATGCTGCGAGGGCTGTCAGTTTATTGCTGACAGCCCTCTTGTTCTCCATTCACCTACTTCTCTGCATTCGCATAAGATAGACCGAAAAGTCTAACTGGGTATTTTCCCACAGAAAGGGTGCAACGCAATGGAAACCAAGCCAAATGAGGCTCGTCCGGCTGTCACGCCGCAGGCGGCGCAGTCCGGTCCCGGATATGTCCTGAATTACAATCTGCTGGCACTGGCAATGGGCTTTGTCCCAGATCAGGTTTGGCAGAATATTTATCAAGAGGACGTCGCATTGGCGCGCGGCACAATCTTTGCGGATCTTGACAAGCCATTTATTGGAGAGGAGGCTGTTTCCTGTGACTGAAAAGCAAAAAGCAATGCGCGATGTACAGGAGCACGGATTTGCCGCCGTAGACGCCTCTCTGTATTTAGACAGCCATCCGGATGATGAGTCAGCTGTACAATATTTCCGCAATGTCTGCAAAAAACAGCAGCAGGCACAAGAGGTATACCAAAAGCATTTTGGACCGCTCAAACACCAAGATGCAGGCAGCACCGGCCGATGGAATTGGGCGGATGATCCATGGCCTTGGGAGGAGGTATAAATTATGTGGGCATACGAAAAAAATCTCATGTATCCGGTGCGCATTGCCAACCCCGATCCGGCAATGGCCAAACTCATTATCACGCAGCTCGGCGGTCCGGATGGCGAGCTGGGCGCGGCGATGCGCTATCTGACCCAGCGGTTCGCGCAGCCATATGCGCAGGGCAAAGCAGTTTTGACTGACATCGGCACAGAAGAACTTGCGCACTGCGAAATGATCGGCGCAATCGTCTATCAGCTCACCCGCTGTCTGACACCGGAGCAAATCAAGCAAAGCGGATTTGACGCATATTTTGTTGATCACACCAATGGTATTTATCCGCAGGCAGCAAGCGGCACGCCGTTTTCTGCGGCAACCTTGCAATCCACCGGTGATGCGATTGCCGATTTGTTTGAAGATATGGCAGCCGAGCAAAAAGCACGCCTGACGTATGACAATCTGCTGCGTCTGATTGACGATCCCGATGTGAGAGATCCCATTAAGTTTCTGCGCGAACGTGAAATCGTGCATTTCCAGCGCTTCGGTGAAGCTCTGCGCGATGTACAGGAAAATCTCGATGCCAAGAACTATTATGCGTATAATCCTTCGTTTGATGCAGGCTGCGTCAAACGGCTTAAAAAGCGCTGAACACACAAAAACGAGCTGTCTCATGCTGGGACAGCTCGTTTCTGTTCATTTATTTTCTGCGATTACTTGTGATTGAATGCATCACGAACAGACATTGCATACTGTACATTGGTTACGCCCTTTACATAAGAACGTGCGAGCTTTTGGAAGAAATTCATAGTTGTTACCTCTTTTTTATAATAAATACATTGGTTTACTTGTTATCCATGTAATGACCAAAGGTCTGCGTCACAGAATTTGCATACTGTGCATGCATGACACCCTTAATATAAGACTGTGCAAGCTTCCGAAAAAAGCTGCATGATTTTTCTTTTCTCATAACCGAAACGCTGCCGGTCTGCATTTGCTTTACCATGTTGCATTCCCCTCTTTCTGCGATTATCATACTGCAAACAGCGGCAATTTGTCTATTTCTATTTTATATAATTTTGCATGGTCTTTCTCTCCACTTCTTGTACACATTCCCGTCATCGTTCACAAAAACAGTTATTCCGAATTATGCACACTATGCAGGAGTTTTTCTTGAATTTTGCCGCATTTCGGGGATTGTTTGCCGCATCTCTGGTATGTTTTTCGATTTATGACCGTTATTTACAAAAAGTACTGAATATATACAAAAGGCAGATGTACAACTTGTACATCTGCCAAAATTCGATTTATTTTTTAATCGCGGTAACCGTTCGGGTTGTTCTTCTGCCAATTCCAAGAATCGCGGCACATCTCCAGAATACCGTTCTGTGCTTTCCAGCCCAATTCCTTCTCTGCCTTGGTCGGGTCAGAATAGCAGGTGGCAATATCACCCGCGCGGCGCGGCTTGATGGAATACGGAATCGTCAGGTTATTTGCCTTTTCGAATGCATGGACAACGTCCAAAACCGAATAGCCCTGACCGGTTCCCAAATTATAAATCGCCATACCACATTTCTTTTCAATTGCAGCCAATGCCTTGACATGGCCATCTGCCAAGTCTACGACATGAATGTAATCCCGCACACCGGTTCCGTCCGGTGTATCATAATCGTCGCCAAAGACACCCAGCTCCGGACGCTTGCCAACAGCTACCTGCGTGATATACGGCATCAAATTGTTCGGAATGCCGTTGGGGTCTTCACCAATTTTTCCGGACGGATGCGCACCAATTGGATTGAAGTATCGAAGCAGAACCACATTCCATTCCGGATCTGCCTTCTGCATATCCATCATGATCTGTTCAATCATGCTCTTGGTCTGACCGTACGGATTGGTGCACTGTCCCTTCGGGCATTCCTCTGTAATCGGAATCACTGCCGGATTGCCGTAAACCGTCGCAGAGGACGAGAAAATAATATTTTTGCAGCCATGCTTGCGCATCACATCCAGCAGAACAAGCGTACCGGAGATATTGTTTTCATAATATTCCAATGGTTTCTCTACCGATTCACCGACTGCCTTGAGTCCTGCAAAATGAATGCAGCAATCAAATGCGTGGTTTTCCATCACCTTGGTCAGGCCTTCTCGGTCACGGATGTCTACCTGATAGAATGGAACCGGTTTGCCGGTGATTTCGGTTACACGCTGCAAGGATTTTTCCGAAGCATTGCTCAGATTGTCCACAACAACGACATCATGTCCCGCTTTTTGCAGTTCAATGACTGTGTGGCTGCCAATATATCCGGCACCGCCGGTAATCAAAATATTCATTGTACATTCTCCTTTTTTAAGCAATTCGCTTGACATCTTTATTATACTGCCAGATTGCTTTTCGTACAATGCCTTTTTTCGGTCGCAGCATTTGGTGCACACAATGTATTATTTTTTTAAAATGCCATATTGCTGTAAAAGTGCCGTCCGTTTTTGTCCAATCTGAATGCTCTGGACAGCTGTATGACTCTCTTTGCGATAGTGCAACAGCCGATCTCCCCACGCAAGCGGCAGCAAAAATGGTTTTTTCTGTAAATACGAATATCTTCCCTGCAAATCTTTTGCCTTCGGAAAAATAGTTCGTAAAATTTGCATTTTTTTCTGTTTTCCTTGTTTTTGTGCCGCAACCGCGTGCAGCGTCATCGTACTGCTGTGTTTGCGACTTCCGCTCGCTCCGCCATAAATGCCGGAATCGAGCAGGTCTTCCAGCATAGCTGTTTCATCCAGCTGCATGTTCTTCCAGCACGCCGGCAGACAAGCTGTTTTACAATCCAAGGTCAAATACTCTTGTCCAATGCGAAACAGTGCCGCGGCAAAGATATCTGCATGCATGTTCTGGCACTGTACGACAAGTTTATCCCACTGAATTTGTGCACCGTATGCATTGGCATACAGTACAATATCACAGACTTGCCGAATGCCAAATCCGCTGTGCATAAAATGCTTGAGCGCATGGCAAAGCAAGTAAAACAGATGATCCGTGTGCTGCATACTGCGCAGCAGCACGCCATCCACAAAGATTTCCACAGGCTGTGCATGAATCTGTGTAAAATAGTAATTCCAATCGCCATATGCATCGGAATCCGGAGAAAATAGCTGCTGATGCAGTTCAAGATACAGCGGACTGTTTGTTTTTTGATACGACACTTCAAATTGTGTCTGCAAATCTGTCCGCTCAGCCGTTGGTTTCATACCATATTTTAGAAGAAACGCGTGACACGCCGCAAATTGTTCCGGCGCAACAAACAGATCTTCATCCGCAGACACGCGTTCATCCGGATTGGGATATAATTGCCGGCATAAAATGCCTTTGACAACGCACGGCGTGATACCATGCTCACGCAGCGCTGCATATAGGCGCAGAAATTCCGTTGTTTTTTGCGTTTGCACCAGCACTTGCTGCATGGTCTGCCGCTTCCACGCCCGCATCAGTTCCGGTACCCGCTTTGCCGCAGGGCAATGATATACCGCCTCATAGATCATCGGTCCCACCTTGTGCTGCTGGGCAAGCTGAAACAGCGCCCGCCAGTCGGCTGAGGAAACCGATTCCCACGACACGGTTTGATTGTTTAACGCCGCACGAAGGGCGGAGAGAAAGTAAGTTTGAAAAGTTTGCATTGTTTCTTTTGTTCCATTACTTGTTTTTTATATTCTGATGGCAAATTAGCCATGAAATGAATTCTCTTACCGCTCCTTGTCCGCCGCACATCTTGCAAACATAATCTACATTGTTCTTCACTTTCTCTACAGCATCAGCGGGACATCCCGATATCCCGCTATATTGAATGCATTCCAGATCATTCAAGTCATCTCCTATATATGCTATATTTTCTGCATGCACTTGATGTTTATCAGCAATTTCTTTTAATTTTTTCAACTTATTTCCCACGCCTTGGTGAAGTTCTGCAATATGCAGTTCTTCCGCCCTTCTTTCAACAATTGCTGATTCTCTCCCTGTTATAATAACGGGAATAATGGAATGCTCAGGAAGTATCTGCGCGATCGCATAGCCATCTTTTACATGAAATACTTTCATCAATTCTCCTGTATCCCCTATATAAATTGCTCCATCAGTCAATGTTCCATCTACATCCATCACAAGTAGCTGTATCATCCAATAATCCCCGCTTTATAAATATCTTGCATTAAAATAGAACCAACGACACAATCCGAACTATCTAAAACTGGCATTCCAGTAATGCGAAAGTCACTCATTTTCTGTAATGCATTAACAGCCATATCCCGGCTGTTAATATACTTTGGCAATTTCGTCATGACATTGTCTACCATTTCTCGATAGACATCCACACCGTGTTCCAGCATGCGCCGAAGATCTCCATCCGTAATGATTCCTTTTAGCTTATTTTCTTGGTCAACAATTGTGACCATGCTCAGCCCTTTGCTGCTCATCTCTATAATTGCACTGCGCAAGGTGCTTCCCTGCTGGACAACGGCATTTTCATCGCCAGTATGCATAACATTCTCAACCTTAACCAACAACTTTTTACCCAGTGCACCAGCCGGATGATGAAGCGCAAAATCATTTTTTGTATAATTACGCAATTTGGATGCCACCACTGCAATAGCATCTCCCAATACTAACAGTGCAGTAGTACTGCTAGTCGGAGCAAGGTGCATATAACATGCTTCTTCAAAATGTGGAAAATAAAAATGATATTGACATTCTTTCGCAAGAGTAGATCTTGAATTTCCAGTTATCGCCACAGTAATGCACTGAATTTCATGAAGTGTTGGAAGCAGACGAACAATCTCATCGCTTTCTCCACTATTGCTCATGAGAAGCACCACATCATTTTTTGCAACCATTCCCAGATCACCGTGCATCGCTTCTCCAGGATGCATAAAGAATGATGGTGTACCCAAACTTGCCAATGATGCAGCAATCTTTGCACCAATATGACCTGATTTTCCCATGCCACTGACAATCACTTTTCCAGTACAGTTTACTACAAGCTGCACAATGGTTTCAAAATCTTTCCCAAGACTCTTTTGGGTTTTCTGTAAGGCGGTAATTTCTGTATCAAATACCCATTGCGCTTCTTTTACAATGTTCATGTTATATCTCCGCATGCACTGCACGGTACACCAGTTTAAGCTTTTTCAGCAAGGTTTCCATTTCGTCCAACGGCACCATATTGGGACCGTCTGACTTTGCATGATCCGGATTCGGATGTGTTTCCATAAACAGCCCATCTACTCCAACTGCCACTGCCGCTTTCGCCAAATACTCTACATACTCTCGATTTCCACCGGTACTTGTTCCATTTCCACCCGGCTTTTGTACACTATGCGTTGCATCAAAAATCACAGGAACACCAAATTCTTTCATAACACGCAGTCCCGTCATATCTACAACCAATGTATTGTACCCAAAGCTCGTTCCTCGTTCGCACAACATAACATTTTGATTGCCCGATTGACGTACTTTTTCAAGGCAGTTTTTCATATCCCACGGCGCAAGAAATTGTGCTTTCTTAATGTTTACACACTTTCCCGTCTTTGCTGCAGCCACCAGTAAATCAGTCTGCCGGCATAAAAACGCGGGAATCTGCAATATGTCAGCGACGTCTGCCACCGGTTCCGCCTGCCACGGCTCATGAATATCTGTGCAGATTGGCAAACCGACTGTCGTTTTCACTTTTTTTAAAATACGCAGTCCTTCTTCTAATCCGGGGCCACGAAATCCATCAATAGACGTCCGGTTTGCCTTATCAAAGGAGGCTTTAAATGTATAGGGAATCCCTAAATGCTCGGTTATATTCTTCATCTGTTGTGCAATAGAAAGCACTTGTTCTTCCGATTCGATTACACAAGGACCTGCAATTAATTGAAACATGATTTTCTCTCCTTATGCCAAGCCATTTTCGAGCATATACCGTTCCACCTGCACACGATCTTTGGGTGTATCCACGGAAAGCGTCTTACAATGTGCATTGATATAATAACAATCCTTTCGATTTTCGATAAATCGGAAAGAGTCATTCTCTTCGATCTTCTCTACCGGTCCGCGAGGCGTGTCATGATAATATTCTAATGCTTTCTGGGTAAATGCTCCTACTCCTACAAACTTTTGGTATGCGTAGTTCATTTCTCCTTTGGGAAATGGAATCGGCGCACGAGAGATAAACAGGCAAATTCCATCTTTATTCGTGACAATTTTCAAATTTGTCGGATCAACAACCTCTACAGGATTAGAAAAGTCGGTCATCAAGTTAGACACATAGAAACCGTCTGTCGGAATGGTTTCTGGAATACATTTGACAATATCCTTTGCCAATACCAGCGGTTCGTCACCATTGACCATAACATAGAGATCCGCTTCAATCTTATGTGAAACTTCATACAGCCGTTCTGTTGCCGTTTCGCAATCTGAAGAAGTCATAATAACTTCTGCGCCAAATCCTTCTGCCACACGCCGAATTTCCTCATTGTCAGTAGCAACATAAACTTCCTCAAAGCGCTCTACTTCTTTCGAATGCTTCCACACCCAATACAGCATGGGCTTTCCGCAAATTTGCGCCAGTGGCTTCATGTGAAAGCGAGACGAGCCGCCCCGCGCTGGGATCATACCGATAATTTTCATTATAACCGCTCCTTAATTATTACAACTTCCTTTTAATAAACTTACTAACAATTGCTTTTGCAATATAAAACCACTCTCTTCCCCAGTAATATAATTTTGTTGGAATATGCATGATTTTATATTTATAGTATGCTTTCCAACATCCTCTCCTTTTTTCATATTTCCACCATAAATCGTCCGCCCAATTGGCTCCTCGTGGATTCCATGGTTTCACTGGACCATTAAAATGAATTACCTTCGCTCGTGTATGTAATATTTCTATTTTCCCCTTATCTAATACATGATCTCCAAAAGTCTCATTATTATAAATCAGTGCATCATTATATTTTACTTTTCCGGCAAACATCATATTTAACACATCTTGATCTGGTGCTCTCAATCTTTCTTTGTTCAATTCAACGCACTTAAAAAAATCGTATACCGTAAAATCTTTTCGTATTTTTTCTAAATTATATAAAATAACGCCTGAATTAAAATAAGAATATTCATCTGGTAAATGCAAAATCTTCTTAAAACTTTGATTGCAACCAGGGCATACAACCGCATAACTGTCATCAAATTTTTGATTGTAAAAATCATCAATATTTCCATTCACTACTATATCTGCATCAAGCCATAATGCACGTGATTCCGTCTGTGGTAGCAACTCAAATGCAAGAATACGATAATATATTTCCTTTGGCCACCATTTTTGCGTCGGTGCATTATCAAACAGTGTATTATCTACATAAATTTCTTTAAGATTTGCATGGCACATCTTATCTATCCATACAGAGAGTTCGTTCACTCTCTGTATGGATAGTTCTCCATATAATAAATATACAGTAAATCGTTCTCTATGATGACAACTCAGCGAATACAACATAGTTTTAACAGGTTCAATATATTTTTCATTTATAGCGATAATCACATTCATATAGTACCGTTCTTTCTAACAATTTCATTATTTATGATTTATGCTTATACAGCCTAAAAAAGCTGCGTACTAAATGTCTCTCATAGTCGTTCATAATAAATAACCAGTTAAGTCCAATAAATAGCAGAGAATACGTAAATATTCCCACCACTAAGTTATTTAGATTATTAAAGTTTATATATCGTGAGATGTAAATCGTAATTGCAGCCAATACAATTGGAATAAACAGTAACCGAACAATTTCTTTCCAAAATTTTATAATATGCAACCCAGATTTGCGTTGATAATACCAATTTAACATAACTTGTCCAATAATTTGTGTGGCACCTGTAACGAATGCAGCTCCAATAATTCCAAATGATTGCAATGCAAGCCAAGTTCCAACGACATTTATCATTGCAATTATTAGGTAGACTATTGACCTAAATCTATGTTTATTCTGCGCAATTAAAACACTTAAACAAACGCTCTGAATCACAGGAATCATATTAGGAATTACCATCAGTACCGCAACCCAATACGCTTCTGAATAATTTTCTCCAGCATAAAATGTTATAAAAGGCCGTCCAAATGCAATAAATCCTGTTGCAATTAAAAACAAAATATAACATTGAATTCTCCCGATTTTAATTGCTAATTCTGTCAGTTCTTCATCTGATGCGCCCTTAAAAACAAATCTATTTACAGATGGAGTTAGCGAAGCTGACAATGCCGTCGTCATATTGCAAATAATTGCGTTAAACGTCCCACCAACGTTATACACTGCTACTCCCGTTGTTGCCAGTGCCGGAACCATACCAATCATTACGGTATCTGTCGCGTTATAAAGCTGACCCACTACATTTGCAACAAAGATCCAAAAAGAAAATCCAAGTATTTCTTTCATCTTATTTGTAGGCAAATTCTTCATTCTGGGTTTCATCCGCATTTTGTGCCGAACATAAATTTGATATGCTATGCGTGTTAAAATAGATGCTCCCATTGCCGCAATGGTCATACCTACAGATCCCATTCCCATAAACAATGCCACCAAATTCAAACACGGAACACCACAAGTCTGAATGATATTGATACACTGCAAAAAGACAAATTTTTCATGTGCATTTACTACAGATAAATACGGTGACTGCGAAAAATTCAGTGCCATATTTATGACCATCATAAATACCAGCAGTTGCATCCGACTCAACTCCGCAGCAGTCAAAGACTTCGCATACCATAGAGGCAAACCTATTGTTAACAACGTACCCACAATCAGTGTTGCAACAGCAATTCCATTGAAAATTACATCAAAGAGTCCAAACATTCTCTCTTCGGCTTCTTTTCCCTCTTCTTCCCGAGACTTAATAAGATACCGAGTAATCGCCGAACCAAGTCCCATGGAAATAAGTGAAAGATAACTTGTCACACTGCTTGCCAGTTTATATAAACCATATTCGCTCTGTCCCAATAGCGAAAGCATAATTGGAGTATAAAAAATCGGAATAAGATTGCCCAAAATCATGTTCACATAGTTCAGAACAATTCCGATTTTCAATTGACTTTTTTCCTGTGCCATTTATATATGTATCCTTTATTCTAAAAGAGAATCAAATTCAATCCGCGGAAAGACTTCCAGTTTACCGCCGCGAGTTGCATTATACACCACAATATTCCGAGCATCGCAATGGTGTTTCATTGCAAGATATGTCAGCGTGCTGCGCTCCGTATTGGGGATATATAATCTATCCTTATCTTCATTGTATTTATCCGTAAAATAGTCTTTTACGGAGTTGTCCACTACAATTTCACCCTTACTGTTCTGACTGATGTGAAACTGATGATCCACTCCAATAAGAAAAATCTTTTGAAAGCCCATGTAAGCCGCAAGCTGCGCCGCTGTATACATACAGGTGCTGGAATTATACATACACTGCGAAATATTGTCAGAAAATCTAAACTGCCGCGGATCTTCTGTTTGCTGAGCGACAATATTGAAATAGATTGCATTGTTAATTGCAATATCATTCCACCATTTAAGCTGAATAGGAATAAATTTTTCTGCTCCCTGCAATTTGCTTACAATATCCGCACAGCCGGCCAGCATCTTTTCATCCTGTGAAATATAGAATGTCGGTCTCCATGGCGTCTTGTCGAAAATATTATAAATGCGGTTAAATGCAAAGGTAACTTCGCCGGATTCGTGCAATTTTGTCAGATCTTCTGCCCGTAAACTCGGTCCGTTTCCGATCAGAAAACAACGTTTTCCTGCATACTTTCCTTTGTAAGCTGTCAAGCGCTTGCCGTATTTGGTTTTGTCAAAGTGCGCCTGCTGGTACGGGATTATGTATCGCGCCTGCAAGCTGGCACACACGCGTAGAATGACATTCATGTATTTAATCACACCTTCATATAAATACCTTTATATTTACAGTCTTTATCAAACATTAAATAAGAGCTTCAATTTTTTTCATAATCTGTTCTGGTTTAAATTGTTCTGGATATCTTGTATTCTTTTGAATTTGTTTATACAACAGCTTGTCTCTTAAAATTGTCTGCACGTTTTCATCCAGCGACTCTGGAGATTGCTCTGTTAGCAACCCATTAACTCTGTTTTTAATAAGCTCACAAGAACCGCGGGATTTTGTTACCACACATGGTATTCCTAACGCCATCGCTTCTAAAATAGTCAATCCTTGTGATTCCACATAAGATGGATGCACAAATAAATCCGCATATTTTATATAAGGATATGGGTTTACTTTACTGCCTTCCAGAACTACATAATCCACCAGACCACACGTAAAAATCTGAGATTCTAGCTTTGTACGTTCTGTTCCTTCTCCAATAATATGCCACTTAAAGTTAGCCCCTATTCCCTGTAATTTTTTCGCAGCAAAAATAATATTTTCAAAGTGTTTTTCCGGCACTAAACGCCCAACTGAAACAATATGCAATATATCATCCGTATAGGGTGAGTTTGCTACCTTTTGCTTGATTTTATAAACATCCAACATATTAGGAATATAGATCAATTTATTGGTAATTTCTGGCATCTCAGATTTGAGCATCTGCATGCAAGATCTCGACACAACAACAATAGCATCCATCTGATCACACATATCGCGATATTCTTCGTATCTAACTTTAAATTCACCGTGATGCCACCATGTAATTCTTTTATCTGCCCGTACAGAATATGCTGCCAAATCAGAGCAAATCCCTGAGCGGAATCCAATCACACTATCGTAATGATGCTTTCCCAGTAAAATAGTTGCAACTGGTTTCAAGGCACGTGCTCCTCTAAATTTCTTTAATAGAAATAATATCCGTAGCTGCAAGCACATCCAGTCATGGGATATGATACATCGCTTCAAAGATGATACAACACTTCCAAATGTATTATGGATATCTCGAAACAATACATGAACCTCATCAGGTAACTCTGATATATAATCGCCGGTATCTTCTAAAAGTAAAAGATCAACAGCATATTTTGTAAAATCCATATGTTCCAAAATATCTACTAGAGATCTCTCAATTCCACCAGTATTCAGATGTCCATTAATAAATAGAATTCTTTTTTTCATTCTATTTTCCCCCATAATATACTATTAAAGCCAATATCCCTATTTGATATTTGTAAATCAGTGCGATTAACTTCTGCTTCTTTGAAACTTGAAGTCTTGTAACTCTCAGGCGTTTGAACATTCTAATAACCGATGGTGTCATTAATATACTCTTTATCTTCGCTTTCTTTTCTCCTATTGAAAAGTCTGTTTTATATATTTCTCCTATCGTATTAAATAGAAAAAAAAGTAAACATAAATCTATCTGATAAGAAAAATCAAATCGTCTACATCTTTCAAATACATTCTTGATTTCTTCATATAACTTTTTATAATCATCCCATTTATCAACCGCAAACGTATGACTAGCAGAAAGCGGGTTCATCACATAATGATAATAAGTCTCGCCTTTCATATAATAAAAGGATTTCGCTTGAAGCATGAGCTGAGCGCCGAATAGCAAATCTTCCGAATATCGAATCCCCGGTTTATACCTCATTTCTGGTACATTTAATGTACTTTTCCATAGCAACAAGCAATTTGAAATGGTCGCTGGATACTCAACATCCTCCATCATCAATAGATGAGAATAATATTCTTCTTCAAGTTGTTTCTCAGTATAATATTCTGCTCGAATGTCATGCGTGTATACCTCTGTCTGATTACCATGTTCTTTAACACAATCACACAAAACCACATCGCAATCATATTGATTTGCCACTTGCATCATAGATTGGTACATATTGGGTTCAATATAATCGTCACTATCTACGAATGCAATATAGTCACCACTTGCAATATCTAACCCGGTATTTCTAGCAACAGCTACTCCCGCATTTTTTTGATGAATCACTCGAAGCCTAGAATCTTTTCTTGCATATTCTTCACAGATTTTCCCACTGGAATCAAACGAACCATCATCTACAAGTATGACTTCAATGTCCGTAAGTGTCTGCCGAAGTATACTATCTATGCACCTATGCAGATATTTTTCTGTATTATATACCGGAACAATAATGCTAACTTTTGGCATATGCTATCTCCCCATTCGCATCGCTTGCAACATTCGACGAACCCTACGGCCAATTTTAACTCTAATCTGCGTTTTTTTTGGAATCCAACTCATAGAATATCGATGGATCGAATACGTGTTCTCTGTTTTTGTCAGTTTACCAGTCGTGCTGTTCATTGGATTAAAATAATCTGCTGGATATACATGAATTCCGGAAACCATTTGTTCCTGTCCATTTCTTATCAGTCCAAACTGTTCCATTACTTTGGTATTCAGTTTCGGGCATCCCACCATATTTATGCTTCCATCCGGCTGTATAAAATGCAGTTTCTGATATTCTCCAATCATCGCTTGAATCACAGGGTGATGAGCTTCGGCTGCAATCGTCAATCCCGACGCAACATATTGATCATTCTCAAATCCAATAAACCCTTCATCTCCCAAAAGTCCGGAAATGTCTCTGATAACTTCTACATCAGTGTCAAAATACACTCCACCATATTGTTCTAATACCAGCAAGCGCATTACGTCTGAAACAAACGCGTATTTTTTGGCTCGATATGCTTCTGCCATAAATGGAATTGCTAAATAATCGCAATTATCTTCATTCCACTCATAAATTTCAAAATCCGGACAAAACTTCTTCCAGCTCTCGATGCATTTTTTTGCCAACGTAGGCTTTTCGTTTCCGCCAAACCAACAATAGTGGATAATTTTAGGAATCATATATCAGTCCTCCACCAACGCATAAATCTTCTCAATCTCTGCATTATTTGTATAATCTCTCTTGGCGCAATGTTCTGAAAGTTTTTTCATCCGCTCCGGTTCACGCAACAAGTCGACAATTCCTTTCGCGCATCCAGCATTATCCATTGGAACAACAATTCCATCTATGTTATCCTCCAATTGGCTTGAAGATGTCGCATACTTTGTAATAACAACGGGCTTGCCAAGAAGTTGTGCTTCTCGCACTGTAACAGCCTTTCCTTCGTATCGCGAGGGTTGTACATATAAATCACAAGCACGCATATACGGGTACGGATTATCCTTTTTCCCAAGGAGGATTACTCGTTCCTGCATTCCATTTTCAGCAATCTTTTGGCGAATTCGTTCTTCGTCTCCCCCATAACCAATCAGATACCATTTTACATTGAGACCGGATTTCACGATTCTCCGGCAAATATCCGGAATATTGTCAAAATTTTTTTGTTCACAAAAACGACCAATGGAAAGCAATGAAATGGAATTGCCCGACCGCATATCATCCTGCTTCAGACAGGACTGTTTTACAATTAATTTGCTGGGAAGAATATTTTCAATCGTTTGTACTTTTTCAGCTATCTCAGGAAAGATTGTTTGAAAGCTTTTTGACGTCTGATCAGACACACCGCAGATGCTATCGTACTTACTCCACATAGAAATCTCTGCTGCGCGATCAAACGATAAAGCAGCATAGTCCGTATGTATCCATGCAACATACTTTTTAGCCTTTGCTCGTTCTCTCACAAAGTAATGCGGCGTCAAAAAACTAATTGCAAGATCATATGTCTTATCTGATATCTGCGGCATAAACCGCAAAGTATATTTATGGCTGTAGGTCAACGCAGTGATCGAAGATTTTTCACCCAAATTGCTCTTATCAAAATGCTTTGCAGCAAATTTCCCTCTGATTCGCCCACAAAGAACCCGCAGTTGTCCATACCGCACCAATGAAATCATCGGCACAGCTAAGGATGCGTATTCTGGTATCTCAGGCAATAAATTTGCTTTCTCATTTACATAGGGCATAAGCTCTCCGCTATGACGCATCAAAAAAAGGTCAACGTTATATCGGTCATAGTCAATAGCGTCCAATAGTCCTAATAAACTGCGTTCTACCCCGCCCAACGCCATGGCTTGAGAAAAAATAAGAATTGTAGGTTTCATTGTATTGCTTTCATCGTCCACTGCCTTGCTCCTCATTTTCTAACTAATGCTTTGTGAAATCTCATATAGAGCTTCTCTGACATAATCCCCTTAATAAAATGCTTCAAAAAATCAATGATGACGTATCCATACATATACCATGGAAACTGAAACAGCTTAAAACCAACATAGGTCACATATACTCCATTCATACGAGATTTCAGACTTCTACGGTTTGCAGCGGCATGATCATCCCGCATCTTGTAAAGCGGCTTATCCCAATTATAACCGACATATTCCTTAGCGTAGAGCTTATACCAAGGGTTTACATCTTCAAAGCGGAGCATTTGTCTATTTTCCGTATACCCATCTACTGCTAAATACGCTTTTCTTCGTATCATACAGGGCGCGTGGCAATGAACTGGGCTATGCTTGATAAAGTCGCGTTTTGTAGGCTTTTCAATGGCATAGCTTCGCCCCCAATCACCACTTTCATCAAAAAAGATCATCGGAGTACTGACAATGGCATATTCAGGATGTGCATCTAAATATGCAACTTCTTTTTCAAGTCGGGTCGGAAGAGAAACATCATCTCCGTCCATCCGTGCTACATACTCGCCGGTAGCAACTTGCAGGCAACGATTACGTGTGTGATTCAGCCCCATTACTCCATTTTTTCTCCTTTCTTCGAATATATGCCGTCACCCCCCATCCCAAAGGTGTACACAGGACGGTCAGCAGTTTTTTTGGAGATTCTTGAATATAATGCCTATGATGGCTAATCTGGCTGCTGGAACAATAATGAATGCAATCCATGAGCAGCCGTTTTTTACTCTGCGGATACTGCATGCAAATTTTTCTCCAAAAAGCAAATCCATTGGGGCTTTTTAGGTACTGTCGCAGCATATTTTTTGAAGAACCATCTTCTTGATATTCCACATTGCAAAGCACTTCCGGTAGCACGGCCAATTGATACTCTTGATCTATCAAACGATATTTATATGCCAACGAAACATAATTTTCTCCTGCAAACACCGGATATGGCGGATATTTGTTGATGATATCCGTCCGATAAACCAGTTTTTTATCTCCTTTTCCGCCCCCAGCATAATATCCACTCAGCGTTGTCTCCTGCATATCTTTAGGGAATCCTTTTCCAATAATATGTCCGGAAAAATCAGCGTCCAAGCCAATAATCCCAGCATAATTTTTATTCTTAACAGATTCCCATTTATTCAAAATTAATCTCACAGCATCAAAGCCCATGCAATCATCCGAATCAATGCAAACATTTAGTTCTGTATGAATATTTGCATATGCCGTGTTATGCGCGGTATGCATACCTCTATTTTCTTTATAAATATATTGAATCTCAAATCCATTGTCTTGGCTCTGCCACTCCTGCACCAGTTGAGCAGTGCCATCTGTAGAGCCGTCATCAATAATCAGCCAAATAAAATTCTTACAGCTTTGTCTTTTTAACGACTCGTAAGTTCTCAGCAATGTATGCGCTCGATTGTATGCCGGAGTGAAAACAGTGAGTGTACAATTTGTATTCTTATCCATGCTTAAGATAAAACTCCTCTATCCATTTTGCATTTTCTGCAATGTCAAATCCATGTGCTTTGATTTGTTCTCCCGTATCTTTTCTCTGCATATTTGCACGAGATGCAACATGTTTTGCCCAATTTTCTGCTGAGTCTGATAATTTTTGTACTGTAACCAGTCCTTCTGTAACAATGCACTCATCCGGCACTTTATCAGAAATTACGCACGGTAATCCCGCTGCCTGTGCTTCTACCGCAACAATTCCTAATCCTTCATACAGAGACGGAAATACAAAAACATCCATTGCTTGCAATAGACGATTTACATCAGAACGAACACCAGTGAATATCACAGAATCTTTCAGTCCCAACTTTTCTACTTTCTGCTGTATCGCCGTCATCCCTTCCCCGCCGCCAACCAGTAATAGTTTCGCATCGGGTCGTATTTTTTTTATCTCTGCAAAAATATCAATCAGGAATACGTGATTTTTGGCCGACGTAAAATTTCCCACATGTCCAACTATCAAACTTCTTTGTAAATGAAATATACTACGAATCTGCTGTCTTATATCCAACGCATATTGATATTTTTCAATATCAATTGCATTTCTAACAATTTCATATTTTTTACCGTTAAACATCCAATTTCCTGCTTGTGCTCCGCAAGCCCAAAAATGTGTTGCATATTTTACAATTTGTGTTTTATAATACGCCTTTATTGGATATTTTATATTTTTCACAGCATTACTAGAATGACTATGCGCGATTCTTACAGGAATACCGCATTCCTTTGCGCATTGCAACGCAACAGAGCTCAGACAGTCTTGATGAACATGTACGATGCGATATTCCGGATGGGAACGAAAAAAGTTTTTTAATTTCCGCTTATATGATGCACTCCACGGAATGAGCCGTGATATATGATATATCCTTCCACCTAGTGCTAAAATTTCTCTATCATAATCCGCCTCAAAATCTCGATGAACCAAAAAGTCAAATTGAACTTTATCCCGGTCAATATGCCGATAATAATTCATCAACATGGTTTCTAAACCGCCACGTCCCATATATGTAACAACTTGCAAAACTCGTATTGGCATGTTACACCCCTTACAATATCCCCCACGTCGCATGCATCTGATAATAAAAGAACACCAAATAGCATCCGCACGTCAGCGCGTACATCAATTTTTTGGATCGTTCATTGAATGCATGCTCAAAAATCCACGGCAGAAGAATATAAGAATACAATGACGTGTAAATCGGCATGCGTCCGATATAAATACCGCTGGTAAACATCGAAACAACGTACAGGCCTGCGGTTACAATCGACATATTTGCCGCCAAATTTACCACAGGGTCTCCGGATTCCTCTATATACTTAATTCCCAAGAAGGCAAAGACTGCCGGCACAGAGTATACCAGAACACGGATAAAGCTCGTGCCATCATCCGTTGTCCATATTTCATTTGTCGTCATATCGCTGTACTGTGTGTCTGTCAGCACATTTTGCAAAAGCTGCGTAAACTGATCAACGCCTGTAATGATTAAGAGAATACCTGCGATAAACAGCAAGGTTTTCTTGTTCCATGCCTTGCCTTGCGCAAGAAAGATGATGGGCAGCATAAACAGCGCAGAGCCATGTATCGTTGCGGCCAGCAAAATGACAAGGATAACCGGAAGATATTTCTTTCTGAGCAGCAGCCCTGTGCAGGCAAAAATAATTGTTACTGCAAGGAATTGACGCATGCCGTTATGCATCCACGACAGATAATCGGTCGATACAACAAACAGAAACATACTGAGCCAAAAGTTCGTAGAATACCTTCGGAATACGATGACAATACAAAGCATCTGTACAATTGCAATCAGCATGAAAAAAATCACGTCGGAATTGCCAATGATGCTCTTAATCAATACAGTCAAAAAAGTGAAGCCCTTGTCTTTGGCCGTATCTGATACAGCCTGAGAAATTTGCGATAACGAGGATGCGGATTCTCGAAATGTTTTCCGATAGGTCTCTGTATCGCCAAACCCCTTTCGATAACCAGCCCAAATAATATATGGCAGTACAAAAATGACAGCGGATGACATGGTCCAGCGATATTCTCGTTTTCCCATCACCATAACCGGCTGTTTTGGCAGAGCCCACGCTATGATTCCACCAGCTGCAAACATCCAGATCAGCAGCCACCAGTAATTTGTCAGTGTCATCTTTCTTTCTCCCCAAATCTTACATCAGTGCGTTCTTTGTCTCCCGCACAACCTGTTCTTTTCCAAATTGCTGTTCTATCCATTTGCGTCCGGCAAGTCCCATTTGTTCTCTCTGTGCTCTGTCGATGGACAGCATGTGTTTCATCGCCCGATACAGCGCCTGCGCATCACCCTTCGGCACCAAAAAACCGCTTTTTTGATCGACGACCGCTTCCCTGCATCCGGGAATATCCGATGTAATCACCGGACGCCCTGTCGCGGCTGCTTCCAAAAGGACATTGCTCATACCTTCATGATAAGACGGCAGCACTACACAGTCGCACGCAGCATAGAACGGGCGCGGTTCTTGCTGAAATCCATGAAATACAACGATGCCTTGCGCAGACAGTTGATTGATTCGCTGTTTATATGCATCTTCAAAGAATCCAACAAGGTCTAATACAAAGGAATAGCCTTCCTCATGCAGCTGCTCGCAGGCATCCAGCAATTCATCCATTCCTTTTTCCTTCATAATGCGCCCCAGATATAAAAAGTGAACGCATGCATTTTCCGGATATGCTTGATAGGAATACGCCTGTACGTCAACGCCTGCGCCGTGCAGCACGGTTATTTTCTCTTGTGAGACAATCTTTCGATTGATAAATTCCTGCGCATTGGCTGTATTTTCAAAAAATACGGTTTTCACGCCGCGAAATGCTTCCCGATATAAAATCGTAACCGCTTTGGCCAATCTCGGCTTTTGAAACGCCGTTCCCAGCCCCTGTACATTGGCGCAAAACGGAATGTGCAGAGTACGGCAACACAAGCCCGCGTAAATATTGGGCTTGATGGAGTATGTAATGACCAGATTCGGTTTTTCCTGTTTGAGCAGCTGATAATATGTATGAATCAATTTGGCATCTGTGGCGGGATTGATTCCGCGGCGATCAACGTCTATATTGACACACCGCATTCCCAGTGCCATAAAATCTTGTTCATGACCGACAAACGGCATTCCCAAAACCACTTCGTGTTCTTTCGCCAAATCTTCTATCAATTCTCGGCGAAACCGCCACAGCATATAGGAATGATTGGTCAAGATGACAATCTTTTTTCTTTGCTGACTGTTTCCCGTTCCGCCTTCCACAACGCCCTCATGTTTGAGAACAAAAGCAATGGTTCCAAAAAAGCATTTCACATCAAAGGAAAAGCTCTCTTTTTGCACGTATTCTCCATCATAGCGCGCCTTTTCTGCGATTTCCAGCTCATCTCTGCCGTTAATTTGCGCCCAGCCGGTGAGTCCCGGTCGAATATCATTGGCGCCACATGCATCGCGCGCAGCGATCAAATCTTCCTGATTCCACAGCGCAGGCCGCGGGCCGATGATGCTCATATTTCCCACAAAGATATCCCAAATCTGCGGCAATTCATCCAAGCTGTATTTTCGCAAAAATCGCCCGACACGGGTGAGATATTGCTCCGGATCCTGCAGCAAATGCGTCGGCATATCATGCGGCGTATCCATTTTCATGCTGCGAAATTTATGCAGTGGAAAGTATGCTTTATTCTTTCCCACGCGCTTTTGTGTGAACAAAACAGGTCCCGGATCGTCCAGATATACGGCAGCGGAAATCACAGCATAAACCGGCGCCAATGCAATCAAGCCGCAAAAAGACAAGGTTTTGTCTGCAATGCGTTTCCATGTTGCATCATATGCAGATACATGCTTTGGAGCGGCACATTTTTCCTGCTGCTCTTGCGCAGACCCATATTCCTGTTCCTGCTGTTTGCGCTGCGCTTTCGCGGCAGCAGACAGTCCAAGATATGCCGTTCCCAGCGCAGCAGCGGCAACACCCGCCGCAAGCCATCGTTTTTTCCGTTTACTCTGCATATCTTTACGCGCCATGTCCTTCCTTATCCATTCTTTGAAGAATGTTTCTCCTGTTTTTCGCCATAGCCATAGCCGTAGCCATACCCATAACCATACTTTCTGCCATATCCATATCGGCCATAATATCCGTAGCCATAGCCGTAGCCATAGCCTGTGATACCGGCTTCGATTCCGTTGATGGTATAGCCAATCAGTGTTGTTCCCGTTTCTGCCAGCAGTTCCGCCGCCGCCAGAATCTGATCCACGCGGGTCTTATCATGCCGTGCGACCAGTACCGCATTGTGTACGCAGCGGGCGAACAGCAGGGCATCCGCCAATTCGCCGCACGGCGGTGTATCAATGATGATGTAGTCGAACAGGGGCTGCAGCTTGTCCAGCATCAATTCAATATTCTTCTGCTGAAATGCATCCCATTCTTCCGCTTCCAGCGTCCTGCCCGTCAACACGCGCAGACCGTCAGAACCATATGTCTGAAAGCTGTCCGCAGCCAGCGGCGCACCTTCCAGTGCATCAATCGTACCATATGCGCCCGGTTCCAGCCCCATCGCTCCTGCCACTGCCGGCTTTCGCAGGTTGCCGTCCACCAGCACGACGCGCTTGCCCTTTTGCGCCAAGGAAATTGCCAAATTGACTGCGACGGTTGTTTTGCCTTCGCCTTCTGCGGCACTTGTCACAAATACGGTGCCGCTTCTCTGTTCCTCCGCCGCTTTCATAACACGATTGCGCACCACGCGAATGCGTTCGCCCAGCATTCCGGCTTGGTTTTGTTTGTCTACCAAAATCTGTTCCTTGCTCTTATCGCTGCGCTTTTTCACCTTGATAAACGGAATACCGCCCAGATACGGCACACTGAGCACAGATTTCAAATCTTCTTCTCGGCGAACCGTCTTTCTGGTGCGCGCGTCAAACAGCAGAAACAGCAGACACAGAATCATGCCGCCGCACGCGCCCTTGACCGCAGACCGCTTAAAGCTGAGCTGATTTACCGGCTGCTCCGGCACACCGCTTTCATCCATCTGCTTCAGCTCGGTGTCACCGATGATATACTCTGCAACGGACGGATAGTTCTGAATGACAGCCTGCAGCACATCATATGCCGTCTGCGCGTCTTTCGCACGAACACGAATGGTAAACAGTGCCGTGCCCTCCATCGAATCCGCTGTGATGGTTGCCGGAACCGAATCCATATCCAAGCTCTTTGCAACGACGTCGCTCAGCGCGCCGCTCGTCAAGATATACGGAAAGGTTTGGCTCAGCTGGCTGGCACTGGTCTCGTTATAATAATTGGTATATGCGGCGTTGTCGCTGTATGCCGTCTTGCTGTTGACGACGAAGGTAGAATACGCTTCATACGTCGGTGTGAACGCAATAATGACAGCAAACGCCGACACAATCGCGCAGGTTGCAACGACAACAATGCACAACAGCCAAAATCGTTTGAGACCGCGCCAAATGTCATCGACAATGGCGAGCAGATCCATTTTTTCCAGTTCTTCTTCTCGGAGATTATTTTGCTGTTTTTCCATAATGACCTCCATATGATACATGTGCATGCTCGCTTGTCTTTGATGCACTGCTGCGCACCTTGCCGCTCATGCTGTTGTTCAGCACACAGCCGAGCACCGGTGCATCCGTCTGATTGAGAATATCAATGCAGTCATTGATTTTGCTTGCCAGCACGGCATCTTCCCGCACGACCAGAATGGTTGTATCCGCCAGTCGTGCCATTTCCTCCGTATCAGATACCAGTGCAAGCGGCGCCGTATCCAAAATAATATAATCCATCTGGGCGCGATATCTGTGAATCATCTGGCGCAGCTCGCCGGATTCCATAACCAGCTCCGCAGAAGCGTCCGCTTTGCTGTTAAACAGCACATACATAGATGTTGTTTTATACGGCATGGCAACCCGTTCCGCTGTACCGCGGCGCAGTTCCTGAAGCAAATCAATGCTTTCATGCTCCGGACGCTGGAAAATTTTATACTGCGATGGTTTGCGAAAATCACAGTCAATCAGCAAAACATGCTTGCCTTCTTTGGCCAGCGCCATAGCAAGATTGGCTGCCACCGTCGATTTGCCTTCGTTCTCCGCCACACTGGTAATCAGTGCAACCTTTGCCTGCTTGCGGTCCATCCGGCTGCGCACACGCGATGCCATCATACGATTGGACTCCACAAACGCAAAGCTGCGCAACGGATTGTCCATCAGCATAGACGGATGTTCTTTGTTTTTCTGTCTGCGCACGCGCTCATGAGAAATGGTGCCGAGCAGCTTTGCATCCACCTTTTCGCGCACCTGATGCGCATTTTTGACGGTATCTCTCCGATATGACAGCACGGCGATATAGAAAATACCCAGTGCCAACGCCAGAAAAAACGCATATGCCATCGGTTTGATCGGGCTTCGCGAATTGATCGGTGCGAGCGGGATGCTCGGTTGCTGAATCACATACATGATGACATTGCCGAGAACATAATCCGAAACCGTATTATAATTACTCATAATGGAACGAATGGTTCGATATGCATCCATCGCGGAATTTGCCGAAACATTGAGCTCCACCATGTTTGTCTTTTCAATTTGCTTTACAGAGGTCTCCGCGGTGAAGGTATCCTGTCCCAAATCCTTTGCCACGGTCTTTTTGAGCACTGTGCTGTCAAGCAGCTGTGTAAAGCGTTTTGCCAGATCCTCCGCCGAGGAAAGATCCTGATAAATCGTGTTATTGGTGCTCTTTGCCGAGACGGTAAAAATTGCTTTTGCCGTGTACTCCGGCTGATACGTCTGCACAACAGCCACGTTGGTCAGCAGGCTCACAGAGACGGCAAACAGCAGGATGGTCGCCCATTCGTGCAGCACATCTCTCAGAATACTAAAAATGTCAATCTGTTTTGTCAGATTCTGTTCCATGCCCATCCCCCTTATTCTGTCACGACAACAATCAGCCGCGTCGAACCGGTTCGGCCGTTTTTGTCCTGCATGGTGTAGGTCAGCTCATAGGTTCCCGGCTTTTTTCTGTTTACGCTGCCGGAAACCGAGATGCTGCTTGCGGGCAAAGCCGTTGCCGTCTGCCCGACGGCTGCCGCCGTGCTGGGCGCCGTGAAGCTGCCGTTCTCTTGCTTGGTGTATGTAGTATCTCCAATTTCAATGTCCTTGACATAGCTCATGGGATCTATTTTCTTTCCCTTGTCAATGTATATCAGATAGTTGCTCAGACCAATCTTTGCGCTGGAATTGTAATCCGACTGCGACAGCATGGTGACGGTCGCTGTCAGGCGCGATACATCGCCGGCGCTGTTCGTCACGGTAAACTCCAGCGGATACTCGCCCTCGGTATCGTTCGGAATGCGGTACTTATCTGTGATTTTGACACTGGCAGACAAATTGCCGTCCAGCTGATCGGTCGCGCCGATGTTGTCCAAAACATCATCCGCACCGAGCGCATACTGCAGCGGGCCGTCCAGCGTAAACTGCGGCGCATGATAATCGTTGTATGTCACGCTGCGCTGCGCCTTGCTCACATTGCCGTCCGAGTCAAAGGCAACGATGGTCATGGTACGGGTATCTCCCTCCATCAGATTGCTCATATTCTCAATCATCAGGTTTTGGGAAACATCTCCATCCGTATTGTCCTGCGCCGTCACCCCTTGCAGCAGGTCTTTTTCCGAGGCCTCCGCAGACACCGTGATGCTGTCCGTATCCATAGAAATGGCCGGCCCGCTTTTGTCCGTCATCATCTGCATCACTTGTGACACGGCAAACGCCGCGGCTGCAATGACAAACAGTACAATGGTAAAAATTCGTGTTCGTCTCATTGTTTTCTCCTGCTTTCCAAGCGAACGATGCGATTACTGCGCCACATATGCATTCGCCTTATCTTTTCGAATTGAAATCAGCTGCTGCGCCGATTGTATTTCTGTTCTCTCCGGCGTATATTCCGGCACAAGCCGCTGTACTTCTTCCCGAATATGTTCCGATTCAGCAAATGCGTCCTGCACCAATTTGCGCACAAACCGCTGTGTGCGTTCCGCATCCACAGGAGCTGGCTGCGCCACAAAAATTTGTTTATTTTCCGTTGTTTTCAAATTGTCCAGACTAATCAGCAGTTCTTCGTACAGCTTTTCTCCCGGACGCAGACCGGTAAACGTAATGGGAATGTCTTTTCCCGGCTCCAATCCGGAAAGCCGGATCATATTTTCCGCCAAATCCAAGATTTTGACCGGTTCGCCCATATCCAGAATGAAAATCTCGCCGCCTTCAGCCAGTGCGCCGCACTGCAGAACCAAATGCACCGCTTCCGGAATGGTCATGAAATACCGAATAATGTCCGGATGTGTGACGGTAACCGGTCCGCCGTGTGCAATCTGTTTTTGAAACAGCGGAACCACACTGCCGTTGCTGCCCAGCACATTGCCGAACCGAACCGCGGCATATTCCGTCTTGGATGTCTGCGCAAAACTCTGCACAATCAACTCGCAGACACGTTTCGACGCTCCCATGATGTTGGTCGGACGGACTGCCTTATCTGTTGAAATCAGCACCATTTTTTTCGCATGATAGGCATCTGCGGCTTTGGCGACGTTCCATGTGCCGAGCACATTGTTTTTAATCGCTTCGTTCGGGCTGTCCTCCATCAGCGGCACATGCTTATGTGCTGCCGCATGGAACACCAATTCCGGACGATATGTAGAAAAAATTGTATTCACACGCTTTTCATTGCGAACAGAGCCTATGAGCACCTGTAAATCCAAGTCCGGATATTGGTACAATAGTTCTCCGCGAACATCATACGCGCTGTTTTCATAAATATCAAAAAGAATGAGCGTGCGCGGCGCATATCCCGCAATTTGCCGGCAAATCTCACTGCCGATGGAACCGCCGCCCCCTGTGACGAGGACGGTCTTTCCCTTGACATAGCGCATAATGGTTTCCATGCGCAAATCAACCGGCTCTCGCCCGAGCAAATCGTTGATTTCAATTTTCCGCAGCATGGAAACATGGACATCACCATTGATAATCTGATAAATGCCCGGCAGCGTTAGCACATTGCAGCCAACCGCGCGGCTGCAGCTTTCTAAAATTTTCTTTTTCTCTGAGCTGGACGCAGACGGAATCGCAACAATAATCTCTTTCACGACGTATCGTTCCGCAAGCAGCGGAATTTGTTTTACAGTTCCCGCCACAGGCACGCCATGCAGATATGTCCCTATTTTTGTCGTGTCATCATCGACGATGCAGACAATTTTCCGATTGAGATGACTGCTGCCCACCAATTCTTTGAGCAGCATATTGCCGGCTTCTCCGGCGCCGACAATCATTGTGCGTATTGTATCCGGCTTTTGCTCGGTTTCCTGCGTCCGCTCCGGTAATATGCGCCAGATAAACCGGCTAAATCCCGTCAGGAAAAATAACAGCAGCAGATACAAAACCGGATAGCTGCGCGGCATAGATACATGCAGCACATACATGCCGACCACCTGCAGGACAGCCGAACCGGTCACCGCGTACACAATATTTTTCAGTTCTATCGTACCTGCGTACCGCCACAGACTGTTGTACAGCCGAAATCCGCGGAACACCAGCAGCGTACAAACAATATTGATGCCTGCATATTTCTCCAAGGACTGCAAAAATACCGTATCAATCCCGCCAAACTGGAAATCCATGCGCACCCAAAGGGCGCCGCCCATGCTGCTCAGGATGATGCATACATCCAAGAACAATTGTACGATGGTCTGCGCCTGTATGCTGTTCTCTTTTTTTTCAATATCACAGCGCATGCTCGCCTGTTCCCCCTCTAGCTCAAACACATTGCTTATCAACATCATACCATGTTCTTTTCAAAACTGCAATCACCTTTTCTACATATTTTCTTTGTATCTTCGCGTTTTTTCGTCTTTTTTTGCAAGATTGTATAAATTTTCCACGAAGATTGCAATTGCCAAAAAATTGTCTGAATCTATATTCATTTTTATCCGCCCGCAAAAAAACAGACACAACGCAGTGTTGTGTCTGTTTCGTTACAGGTGTCTTTTATTTTGTTTTCTGCTCCAACGGAAACGTCACGCGCCAATTTCCTTGTGTCGCCCCCTGATTGGCAGTCCAAAAATCGCCGCACAGCTGATACTGCGAGAGCTTCTGCTGCGGTACATCAAAGACAAATTCATAATAGTTGTCTTTGTCATCATCGGATACGAAGCATACGCTGTAATCTGTCTCGATTTTTGCGCCGTTCGCATCGGTCAGCCACACGTCTGCATGATTGTCTGTCTCTAGAAAATCGCGCATCGCCATCTGTACATGCAGCTTGCCGCCAATATATCCCACGCCGGTGAAATCAATACCTGATATCTCCTGCAGCATCGGATTGTTCTCGTCCGGCTTGAGCACGGTGTGCTCTCCCTCAAACAAGCCGGCATCATCATCCGCATCACC
>OGXW01000137.1_pt1 | contig 48466 bp, 44 predicted proteins | sample 1576341 | NCBI WGS metagenome assembly OGXW01 (sample SAMEA3541592, study PRJEB24748) | human gut metagenome | biome: human gut; feature: human-associated habitat; material: faeces | place: China | collected 2012
ATTTTACCAGATATCGATATGATTTCATATATCGTGTTAAGTTTTCAAGGTACAAATATATATCAAAGGTCAGTGACCTTTTGACACCCTAATCTTATTCAGAAAAAAAGCACTATCCAAATCTAAACAGAAGAAGTTCTGTATTTGGTAAACAGTGACAAATTGCGAGAGGAAAAGAATGAGAAAATTAGCATTAAGCGATGAAATACTCCTGCAGATCGACAAAGCCGCACGCTACATCGGCGGCGAGGTCAATGCAGTCATGAAAAACAAAGAAGATGTAGAGATCCGCTTTGCAATGGCATTCCCGGATGTCTATGAGATTGGTATGTCCAATCTTGGAATGATGATCTTATACGATATGTTTAATAAAAGAGACGATGTATGGTGTGAGCGTCTCTTTTCGCCATGGACAGATCTCGATAAGATCATGCGAGAGGAAAAAATTCCTCTGTTCACTCTGGAATCCCAGGATCCGGTGAGGGAATTTGATTTCCTCGGGATCACACTGGGTTATGAGATGTGTTACACAAACGTACTGCAGCTTCTGGATCTTGGCGGAATCCCGCTTCGGGCAGCACAGCGCAGGGAGGATGATCCGCTGGTGATCGGCGGCGGTGCATGTGCCTACAATCCGGAACCGCTGGCAGAGTTCTTTGATCTCTTTTATATTGGAGAGGGAGAGACTGTCTATGATGCTCTGTTTGATGCATATAAGGCAAACAAGAAGAATGGCGGCAGCAGGCAGGATTTCCTTCTGAAAGCAGCACAGATTCCGGGAATCTATGTGCCGTCACTCTATGAAGTTACCTATAAAGAAGACGGGACGATTGAATCTTTTGTTCCTAAATACGAAGGTGTGCCTCAAAAGGTGGAAAAACAGCTCGTCATCGACATGGACAAAGATTACAACAAACTGGAAGCACCGGTTGTTCCGCATATCAAGGCGACTCAGGATCGTGTCACTCTGGAGATCCAGAGAGGCTGTATCCGCGGCTGTCGTTTCTGTCAGGCAGGTATGATCTACCGGCCGACAAGAGAGCGTGATGTGGAGACTCTGAAGGAATCTGCAAGGATCATGCTTCAGAACACAGGACATGAGGAGATTTCCTTAAGTTCTTTAAGCTCCAGTGATTACAGTGACCTCAAGGAGATCGTAAATTTCCTGATCGATGAATTCCGTGAGGAGGCAGTGAATATTTCTCTGCCGTCTCTTCGAATCGACGCCTTTGCACTGGATGTTATGAGTAAAGTACAGGATGTCAAAAAAAGCAGTCTGACTTTTGCACCGGAGGCAGGTTCTCAGCGTCTGCGTAATGTCATCAATAAGGGACTTACCGAGGAGGATATCCTGCACGGTGCCGGAGAAGCTTTCAAGGGTGGATGGAATCAGGTAAAACTTTATTTCATGCTTGGTCTTCCTACAGAAACTGAGGACGACATGAAGGGAATCGCGCATCTTGCACAGAAGATTGCGGAAACTTACTACGAAGTTGTTCCGAAGGAACAGAGAAAAGGCAAGGTACAGATCAATGTCAGCACATCCTTCTTTGTGCCGAAGCCGTTTACCCCGTTCCAGTGGGCACCAATGTTCCGTGAGGGAGACTTCATCGAGAAGGCCAAAGTGGTTAAGAATGAGATCCGTTCCCAGCTGAACCAGAGAAGTATCCGTTATAACTGGCATGAGCCGGATGTTACTGTCCTGGAAGGTTTCCTTGCAAGAGGTGACCGCCGTTGTTCAGAAGTGATCTTAAGAGCATATGAAAAGGGTGCTCTTTACGATGCCTGGTCAGAAAGCTTTGATTATGATATCTGGAAAGAAGCATTCAGAGAAACCGGTGTGGATATTGAATTTTACACCTTACGTGAACGCAGCACAGATGAAATCCTTCCGTGGGATTTCATTGATGCAGGCGTGACAAAGAAATTCCTGATCCGCGAGTGGGAGCAGGCAAAAGCAGAAACTGTGACACCGAACTGCCGCCAGAAATGTTCCGGCTGCGGTGTGCTTAAATACAAAGGAGGTGTGTGCTGTGAAAGTAAGAATTAAATTTGCCAAAACCGGTCATATGAAATTTGTGGGACATCTGGATACGATGCGTTACTTCCAGAAGGCGGTCCGTCGTGCCGGGCTTCCGGTCGCTTTTTCCGGCGGATACAGCCCACACATGATCATGTCCTTTGCAGCGCCGCTGGGTGTAGGAACGACAAGCCTTGGAGAATATTTTGATATGGAACTGACAGAGACGGTTCCGACAAAAGAGATTGAGAAGCGCCTGAATGCAGTTATGGTGGATGGTGTTTCTGTATGTTCTGCCCGTCAGGTAGAGGATGGCAAAGCCAGCACAGCCATGTCTCTTGTGGCAGCAGCGGATTATTCTGTACAGTTCCGTGAGGGAAAAGAGCCTGCTGCTGACTGGCGTTCCAGACTGGATGAGTTCCTTTCTCAGAAGGAGATCATCGTAACCAAGAAGACGAAGCGAAGTGAAAAGACAGTGGACATCCGTCCGTATATATATGAAATGCACTTAGAGGGGGAAGGTGTTTTTATGCAGCTTGCCTCTGCAAGTTCCAACTACACCAAACCAGAACTGGTCATGGATACCTTTCTTCAGTGGATGGGTGAGGAGCCACTTCCTTTTGCCTATATGATCGAACGTCGTGAGGTTTATGCAAACAAGGGAACAGAAGAAGACATAAGGCTTGTAACGCTGGAAGCACTGGGTGATGAAGTTGAGTAAGCTGATCCTCACCGAGATGGTGATACGCGGACGTAAATGCATTGTCTGTGCAGCAGCAGAAGAACAGAAGATCATGGAACTCCGCCTGGAACCTTCCGATAAAAAGAATACCTTAAATAACATTTATGTGGGGCAGGTAGAAAAGACAGCTGCAAACATTCAGGCCGCTTTTGTGCGGATCGGGGATGGAATCAATGGCTATCTTCCACTGGAGCAGGCAAAAGAGGCTATTTTTACAAGTGACCGAAAGGGAGATTCCACCCTGCGTCCGGGGGATGAACTTCTGGTTCAGATCAACCGTGAAGCCATGAAGGGAAAACTTCCCGCACTGACAGCCAATCTGAATTTTTCAGGGAAGTATCTGGTTCTGACTACAGGAAACAAAAAAATCGGCTTTTCCAATAAACTGACAAAAGAAGAGAGTACGCTTCTGAACAAATGGCTGGAAGAAGAGCGGAATCTTCCGAAGAGGGAGTATGGGCTGATCGTCCGTACAAATGCGGCAGATGCCTCCAAGGAGGATTTCCTTTATGAACTGGAACTGCTCAAAAAGCAGTATCAGAAAGTGGCGGTAAACGGAAGAAACAGAACCTGTTTCAGTCTTCTCTATGAGGCGGAGTCCTTCTATCTGGCGGCAGTCCGCGATATCTATACCAGAAATCTGGAAGAAATCGTTACGGACATCCCGGAGATCCATAGCAGAGTTCAGGACTATCTGGCAGAGTTCCAGCCGGAAAAACAGACCCTTTTGCGCCTGTATGAGGATAAACTCCTTCCATTATATAAGCTCTATAATCTGGAAGGTGCCATAGAAGAAATCCAGCATGAAAAAATCTGGCTCAAAAGCGGCGGCTTCCTTGTCATTCAGCAGACAGAAGCTTTCGTCTCCATAGATGTCAACAGTGGGAAATACACCGGCAAGAAAAAAGCAGAAGAAACTTATCGAAAGATCAATCTGGAAGCAGCAGGGGAAATTGCCAGACAGCTTCGCCTGCGGAATCTTTCAGGAATCATTCTGATCGATTTCATTAACATGCAGAACCCAGACCATCAGGATGAACTGTTTTACGTTCTCAAGAAACATCTGCGCAAAGACCCAGTCAAATCCAGAGCTATAGACATCACTCCTTTACACATCCTGGAAATGACCCGCCAGAAAATCCGCCGCCCCCTGATCGAAGAACTCAAAGATCTTTAACATGATTAACATAACATTTACTATGTAAACCAAACACGATTCCAGCGGTGGCCAAAAAGGGGGAGCGCGAGGGGGAATTCCGGCCGTTCGCAACTCTGAGGTATTCCCCCTCGCATATTTTTTGCGTTTTTATAAAATAAATTTCCTTAAAAAACTTGACAAAAAAAACAACCCATGCTAATATACAAAAGATGCCGCACAGAGAGGTTTAAGAGCATGAGATTTTAATCAGAAATCTTCATTCCACCATATCTGGCGAGTAAAGATTATAGGAGGTGCCACAGATGTACGCAATTATTGCAACAGGTGGTAAACAGTACAAAGTTGCCGAGGGCGACGTAATCAGAGTTGAGAAACTCGGTGTTGAAGCTGGTGAAACCGTTACTTTTGATAACGTTCTTGCAGTTAGCAATGAAGGTTTAAAGGTTGGAGCAGATGTAGCTAATGCCAGTGTTACCGCTTCTGTAGTTGAAAACGGAAAAGCTAAAAAAGTTATCGTTTACAAATACAAAAGAAAAACTGGATATCACAAGAAAAACGGTCACAGACAGCAGTTCACTAAAGTTAAAATCGAAAAGATCAACGCTTAATCTGGTGTTTGCATGATTACAGTGACAGTCAGTAAGAAGAACAATTCTTATATCAGTTTTACATCCAAAGGACATGCCGGATATGCGGAGGAGGGATACGACATTATTTGTGCCGCTGTTTCTGCCCTCGTGATCAACACGGTCAATTCTCTGGATCAGCTGACGAAGGATCAGATAGAGGCGGAGGAGAGTGACGGTTTCGTATCTTTCACTTTCACCAGTCCGATCTCAGAGGGAGGAACTCTTCTGATGGATTCGCTTGTTCTTGGACTGACAGAAATTGAGCATAGTTATTCAAAACGTTATTTAAAAGTAAAAGTCAGGGAGGTGTAATGACATGATGAAAATGAACCTTCAGTTATTCGCACATAAAAAAGGTGTTGGTTCTACAAAGAACGGCCGTGACTCTGAATCTAAGAGATTAGGTGCCAAAAGAGCAGACGGACAGTTTGTTAAAGCTGGAAACATCCTTTACAGACAGCGTGGAACAAAGATTCACCCAGGTGAAAATGTAGGCTGCGGTAAAGACTATACATTATTTGCACTGACAGATGGTGTAGTAAGATTCACCAGAAAAGGACGCGATAAGAAACAGGTTTCTATCGTTCCGGTAGAGGCAGAATAATCAAGTTCAGCGTAAGGCTTCAAATCGTTCAGGTTTGGAGCCTTTCTTTGAATTAAAAATAGAGTAGAAAGAGGAGCGACATATATGTTTGCAGACAGAGCAAAAATTATCATCCGTTCAGGAAAGGGCGGAGATGGACATGTAAGCTTCCGCCGAGAGCTGTACGTGCCGAATGGCGGTCCTGACGGCGGAGATGGCGGAAGAGGCGGAGACGTGATCTTTGAAGTGGATGAAGGTCAGAATACGCTTGGAGAATACCGTCACAAAAGAAAATTTAAAGCACAGGATGGTCAGGAAGGCGGCAAGAAACGCTGCCACGGAGCAGATGGAGAGGATATTGTCCTGAAGGTTCCGGAGGGAACTGTTATTATGGAAGCACAGTCCCGTAAGGTCATTGCGGATATGTCAGGTGAAAACCGCAGACAGATCGTGCTCAAAGGTGGAAGAGGCGGTAAGGGAAACCAGCATTATGCCACAGCTACCATGCAGGTTCCGAAGTATGCACAGCCAGGCCAGCCAGCACAGGAGCTGGAAGTCCAGCTTGAACTCAAGGTGATCGCGGATGTAGGACTTGTAGGATTCCCGAATGTAGGTAAATCTACGTTCCTTTCCAGAGTGACCAATGCACAGCCAAAGATCGCTAATTATCATTTTACGACACTGAGTCCGAATCTTGGAGTAGTAGATACGGAAAACGGCGGTTTTGTCATTGCCGATATTCCGGGACTGATCGAGGGTGCTTCTGAGGGTGTCGGTCTTGGACACGAATTCCTCAGACATATTGAACGTACCCGTGTTCTGGTTCACATTGTAGATGCAGCATCTACAGAGGGACGTGATCCGGTGGATGATATCCACAAGATCAACAGGGAACTGGAGGCCTATAATCCGGAAATCGCAGCCAGACCACAGCTGATCGCAGCAAACAAGATCGACTGTATTTTTGACGATGGTGAAGAGAATCCGATCGATCGTCTCAAAGCGGAGTTCGAGCCGCAGGGAATTCGCGTTTATCCGATTTCAGCAGTAACAGGCCAGGGACTTAAAGAGCTTCTTTATGGTATCAAGGAACTTCTGGACAGCGTGCCGGCAGAGAAAATCGTATTTGAACAGGAATTCTTCCCGGAGGATGAACTGTTTGCAGAGAACCTTCCATTTACAGTGGAGAGGGATCCAGAGGATCCGGAACTCTTTATCGTGGAGGGACCGAAGATCGAAAAGATGCTCGGATATACAAATCTTGATTCTGAGAAGGGCTTTGCTTTCTTCCAGCGCTTCCTCAAAGAAGGAGGAATTCTGGAGGAACTGGAGAAAGCCGGTATTGAAGAAGGAAATACAGTCCGTATGTACGGCTTTGACTTTGATTATTATAAATAGAAAGGTCTGAATTTATGACAAGCAAACAGAGAGCATACCTGAAAGGGCTTGCAATGAAAATGGAACCGATCATGCAGCTTGGTAAGGGTTCTGTCACACCGGAGAATACAGCGGCTGTTGACGAGGCACTTGCAGCAAGAGAACTGATCAAGATCAGTGTGCTTCAGAACTGTCTGGATGATCCGCGTCAGATGGCAGAAGTCCTTGCAGAAAGAACACATGCCCAGGTTGTACAGGTGATCGGAAGAAAGATCGTTCTGTATCGAGAAGGCAAAAAAGACAAGAAAAAAATCATTCTTCCGTAATTTTCTGGAGGAACAGGGATGGAGAACAGACGAAAAAAAATCGGCATCATGGGCGGAACCTTTGATCCGATCCATGTCGGTCATCTGATTCTTGGTGAGAAAGCCTATGAGCAGCTGAGGCTTGATAAGATTCTGTTTATGCCGGCAGGAAATCCGCCGCATAAACGGAACCGTAATGGAAGAGCAACAGATGAGCAGAGAACAGAGATGGTAAGACTGGCGATTGAAGGAAATCCACACTTTGAACTTTCTCTGATCGAGATGAACGCAGAGGGTTTTACCTATACCTACCGTACTCTCGAAAGATTAAAAGAACAGAATCCGGATACAGATTATTATTTTATCATAGGGGCGGATTCCCTCTATAATTTTACAACATGGATGGAGCCGTCTCGGATCTGCAGGGCATGTACGATCGTTGTTGCGACCAGAGATCATGTACCTGTAAAGAATCTGGATCAGGAGATGACTTATCTCTCCAGACAATACGGAGGATGTTTTATACGGCTGAATACTCTGAATATTGATATTTCCAGCCAGCTTTTGCGTCAGTGGCACCAGGAAGGCAAAAGCATTCATTATTATGTGCCCGAGGCGGTTGTGGATTACATTGAGAAGCATCAGATTTATCACTTCTTAGAGATGGGACCGGTTTTTGGCCAGACAGAGGGAGACACTATAAAGATGGCAGATTATGATTTTATAAAAATGCAAAAGAAACTGGCAAAATATCTTGATGAAGATCGTTTTGCACATACACTTGGAGTAATGTATACCTGCGCCTCTCTGGCCATGGTTCATGGTTATGACCTCAAAGATGCACAGGTTGCCGGTCTGCTTCATGACAGTGCCAAATGTATCCCAAACAAGAAAAAACTTAAAATGTGTGAAGAGCATAAAATCCCGGTTACGGAATTTGAAAAAACACATCCGTTTCTTCTTCATGCGAAATTAGGAGCATATGTTGCAGAAGTCAAATATGGAATCAGGAACAGAGAAATTCTTTCTTCCATTACGTATCATACAACAGGAAAGCCGGAGATGTCTGTCCTGGAAAAAATCGTATATATTGCGGATTATATTGAGCCGGCAAGAAATAAGGCACCGAATCTTACCAGGGTGCGTAAGCTTGCCTTCGAAGATCTGGATGAATGTATGTATGAGATTCTTAAAGATACCCTTTCTTATCTTGAAGAAAACCCAAAGGACGTTGATGCTGCAACAAAAGAAGCATTTGAATATTACAGCGTTTTGCATAAGAACAGGTTTGAAAAAGAACAGGCCTGATGCAGAAAGGAATGGAATTTATGAGCAAAGAACTGGAAATGGTACGTCTTGCCTGCAAGGCCCTGGATGAAAAAAAGGCTCTGGATATAAAAGTGATTGATATCCATGAGGTTTCTGTGATCGCAGACTACTTTGTGATTGCGAGCGGAAGCAACTTAAACCAGGTACAGGCAATGGTAGATAACGTAGAAGAACAGCTTGGAAGAGCCGGTTATGAACCGAAACAGGTGGAAGGAACAAGAGGTTCCAACTGGATCCTTATGGATTATGGCGATCTCATCATCCATGTGTTTGATGAAGAAAACCGTCTTTTCTATGATCTGGAGAGAATCTGGAGAGATGGAAAAGAAGTAGATGCAGAAGAATTTCTGAAATGATTGTTTACCATAAATATATTATGTAAACAAAAGAGCCAAAGAGAAACGTCCCTGGCCTGAAAAGCCAAAGGGACGTTTTTTACTTTATTTGGAGATTACTCTGTAATGTTCCTGAAGATTTACTGAAAGAAGCGAAATACACCAAAAACCTTACCGAGGATCTGAAGATTGTCCTGAACCAGGATTGGATCCATGTAGTCATTCTCCGGCTGGAGACGATAGTAGCCGTTTTCTTTATAAAAAGTCTTGACAGTGGCGGAATCCTCCACGAGAGCAACTACGATATCCCCGTTCTCAGCAGATGTCTGCTGTTTGACAAGAACCTGATCACCATCAAAGATACCGGCGTTGACCATACTGTCTCCCTTGACACGAAGCATAAAACTCTGCTCATTCGGCATGAATTCTGCCGGAACAGGGAAATAAGTCTCGATATTCTCTACTGCGAGGATCGGCTGTCCCGCAGCTACAGTACCAACAAGCGGTACATTGACAACCTCTCTGCGGGCAAGATTGAAATTATCGTCGATGATTTCAATCGCTCTGGGCTTGGTTGCATCCCTGCGGATGTATCCGTTCTTCTCAAGGGCTTCCAGATGAGAATGCACAGAAGATGTAGATTTCAGATGAACTGCTTCACAAATTTCTCTTACGGCAGGAGGGAAGCCTCTGTTCAGGATTTCGTTTTTGATATAATCCAGAATCTCCTGCTGTTTTGAACTGATTCTGCCATAAGCCATAATTATACCTCCGGGTTCACGATACTTTAATAAATATATAAATTTAGTATAACATAATTTGTTTGAAATGGCAAACAAATATTCGGAAAATATGTTCGTAATATTCACGGGATATTTTCGGTGAACAGTTACAAAATATTTGGACAGTTACAGAAATTCTATGCTTTTTCTTGTCATTATGGGAGGAAAATGGTACAATAGTCAGGTGTAAAATACAAAGACTGATATAAAGGAGGCATTTTTTTGCCTGATAATCCAAAAAACTCCGGGAATCATCCAGGAGCACTGTTTAAGATACGAAAGATTTTTGGTCTGAATATTGGAACCATGCTGTTTGGATGTCTTTTGATTTATATGTTGTTCAGTGCAGTACTTTATCTTACCTCTACGAATATAGAGTCCTATCTGGTCATTTCCGGACCTTTGTCAAGAAATGAAACTTATACAGGACTTGCGCTCAGAGAGGAATCTGTTTACCAGGCAGAAACCGGAGGATATGTAAGTTATTATGCACGAGAGGGAAATAAGATCAATGCTAATGGCGTGGTCTATGGGATCAGCAGTACTGCGCCGACAGAGAATACAGAAGAACTGAGTGCAGAGCAGTTATCTCAGATTCGAAATAACATGCTCAGCTTTTCAAAGGGATTCAGTTCCAGTAATTTTAACAGTACGTATAGTTTTAAATATGAACTTGAGGGCGATATCCTGCAGTATGCAACGGCTCCGGGAAGTACTTCTGTCGTGACTTCATCGGACGGAGATGCGGACAGTACTGTTTCTCCTACTCCGGTTCCGGTATCTTATGCCGGTCAGACACTGAATAAAGCAGCTTCGGATGGCGTTGTATTGTATTGTTTGGATGGATATGAGGGAAAGACCCTGAATGATCTGACAGCACAGGATTTCGATCAGAATGCCTATCTGGAGACGGATCTTAAGAATCAGGGAACTGTCAGTGCCGGAGATACGATGTATACGCTGGTGACAGATGAAAACTGGAGTCTCTTGATCCCTCTCAGCGGTAAGCAGGCAGTGAAGCTGAAAGACCGTACTTCTGTCAGAGTCAAATTTCTGAAGGACGGTATGACGCAGAGCGGAGATTTCAGTATTGTAGAGATCGATAAGGCTAAATACGGAAAGATAGATTTTAATAAAGGTCTGATCCGTTATGCAGCAGATCGTTTTCTCGAAATCGAACTGGTAACAAATACAGTTACCGGGCTTAAGATCCCACTGTCATCGGTTGTAACCAAAGAATTTTATAAACTTCCTTCCGAGTATCTGACAACCAATGATTCTCAGGAGGCTGGAGTGATGATCCAGAAGACAGACAAGAACGGGAATACTTCCCAGACTTTTGTCAAGGCAACGATTTACGGGGAAGACACGCAGGAAGCAGACGATGATAAAAAAACTTCCGAAAGTATTTACTATATCGACATGAGTAATTTCAAAGAAGGAGATGTGGCAGTCAACCCCAAAGATCAGAGTAAATATGTGATCAGGGAGGTTGGAGTTCTTGAAGGAACATACTGCATCAATCAGGGGTACGCAGTATTTCGTCGGATCGAGATTCTTGATCAGAATGAGGAATATGCGGTTGTATCCAAGGAAACACGTTACGGACTTTCCAGATATGATCATATTGTGAGAAATGCCGATAAGGTAAGTGAACAGGAAATTTTGTATTAATTGGAATACATTTTGACTCGTAACCGTGAGGGTACTGAACAGTTACATTAAAAGATTATACGAATCAGGGAGGCTGATAGTTATGATAACAGAAAATCTGAATCAGGTCAGAAAAAACATACAGGAGGCATGTGAGATATCAGGGCGTGATCCGAAAGAAGTAACGCTGATCGCTGTCAGTAAGACAAAGCCGGTGCCTATGCTTTTGGAGGCTTATGATGCAGGGGCAAGAGTGTTTGGTGAGAATAAGGTCCAGGAGATTGTGGATAAATATCCGCAGCTTCCAGAGGATATCCAGTGGCATATGATCGGACATCTTCAGAGGAATAAGGTAAAATACATTGTAGATAAGGTATCCATGATCCATTCGGTAGATTCTCTGAGACTTGCCCAGACGATCGAGCAGGAAGCGGCAAAGCATGATGTATGTGTCCCGATCCTTCTTGAAGTCAATGTGGCACAGGAAGAAACAAAATTTGGTCTTAAGATGGAGGAAGTTCTTCCGCTGGTGGAATCTGTCGCAGAGTTTCCGCATATAAAGATACAGGGACTTATGACAATTGCACCTTATGTACAAAATCCAGAAGAAAACAGACCAGTTTTTCGTCAATTAAAAAAATTAAGTGTTGACATTGCAGCCAAAAACATTAATAATGTTACTATGAGTGTTTTGAGCATGGGAATGACCGGGGATTATCAGGTCGCTGTGCAGGAGGGCGCTACAATGGTGCGTGTTGGGACTGGAATATTTGGTGAGCGAGATTATTCGAAGCAGGCACAGGACAAATAAGATTGGAGAATAAGATGGGCGTTTTAGATAAACTTTTGGATGTTGTAAAGCTGAATGATGATTATGATGATGAGGATTTCTTAGATGATGATATCTTAGACGACGAAGATGATTTCCTGGATGATGACGAGGAAGATGAGATCGAGGAGCCAGTAAAGGCTGAGACAAAGCAGTCTGCACCGAAGGCATCCGTGAAAGCATCTGCGACAGTACGTCAGGACAAGCCGGTTCGTACCTCTTCCAAGATCACACCAATGAGAAGCAGCAGAAAAGCCAGCATTCCGGTAAATATGGAAGTCTGTGTGATCAGACCATCTTCTATGGAAGATACCCGTGAGATTGCAGATACTCTTGTTGACAGATCTACCGTTGTGCTGAACCTGGAGGGAATCGATGTGGAACTTGCACAGAGAATCATTGATTTTACATCAGGTGCATGCTACTCTCTGGGCGGAAGTCTTCAGAAGGTATCCAGCTATATCTTTATTCTTGGACCGGAAGGTGTGGATATTACAGGAGATCTTCAGAATATCCTTGGAAGTTCTTCCACTCCGTCTGTAAGAGCAGGTTATTGATAAATATGGAAAAAGAAGAATTTTTCATTAAGAGAATCCGGGAACTGGCAAATCTCTCCTATCGGAGAGATATTGTCACATTTTCGGATTTCCTTAATTTAAACGAACAAAATATTGTAAACAACCGAAAGAATCAGATTCCTGGTGTAATGGCGGAAGGCTTCGGCGGTTATGAGCAAGCAGAGCGTCAGATGATAGCGTTTCATCCTGATGCTCTTGCTTTTACCTGGGAATATCCGATCACCTGTCTTAAGGCAGAACCAAAGGCAAAGAAATTTTCGGAGGATCTGGGTCACAGGGATTATCTGGGTGCGATACTCAATCTTGGGATCGATCGCTCTGTGATCGGGGATATTCTGATACAGGATCATGCGGCATGGGTCTTTTGTCATAACAAGATCGCGGATTTTCTCATCGAGAATCTTGACAGGGTCCGGCACACCGCAGTCAGGCTGTCAGCAGTGGATAATCCGGAACAGTACCCGGAGCCTGCGTTTATGCCGGTCACAGGAACCTGTTCTTCCGTCCGTCTGGATGCACTGATCGCACTTGCGTTTCAGGCCTCCAGAAGCAGTATGGTTTCTTTTATTGAGAATGGACAGGTATTTGTAAATGGAAAGCTGGTGACTTCCAATGGTTATGAACCAAAGGAGGGCGATATCATATCAGTCCGCGGCAGAGGACGTTTTATCTTTGACGGAGTTTCCCGGCAGACCAAAAAAGGGCGGAACAGTGTCAGGCTGCGCCGTTACCAGTAAATATCACAGGAGGCAGAAATGACAGAAGAAATTTTACAGGTAAAAAGAAGTGGAGAATTTTATTATCCGATCTATTTTGAAGAGGGATTTGACAGACTAAAGGATGCGATACGGACAGAAGGACTGGAAGGACGGAACCTCTGCATTGTAACGGATACGCATGTGGAGCCTCTCTATGCAGAAGAAGTAAAGCGTGTTTTGACAAGAGTAGCAGCAAAGGTCTCTGTTTTTGTCTTTGAAGCGGGTGAAAAGAACAAGAATCTGAATACGGTACAGCAGCTATACAAGGCACTGATCGAGAATCAGCTTGACCGTAAGAGCCTTGTCGTTGCACTTGGCGGAGGCGTTGTCGGTGATCTCTCAGGCTTTGGGGCGGCTACTTATCTTCGCGGGATCGACTTTATCCAGATTCCGACGACTCTTCTCTCCCAGGTAGACAGCAGTGTCGGGGGCAAGACGGGTGTGGACTTTGATCAGTATAAAAATATGGTCGGTGCTTTTCATCAGCCGCGTCTGGTTTATATGAACATGAATACACTGAGAACTCTGCCGCCGGTAGAGTTTGCCTGTGGAATGGGAGAAGTCTTAAAGACCGGACTGATCTGCGACGCTGATTTCTATGAGTATGTACTTGCTGAGCATAAAGCAATCCGTGCACTGGATACCAAAGCCCTGGCAAGGATGATCCGCCGCTGCTGTGAGATCAAGGCGGGTGTAGTAGAACGTGATCCAAAGGAAAAGGGAGAACGTGCACTTCTGAATCTGGGTCATACGATCGGACATGCCGTGGAGAAGCTTAAGGATTTCAGACTCCTGCATGGACAGTGTGTGGCGATCGGTCTGGTGGCAGCTGCTTATATCTCATACCAGAGAGGACTCCTTACAGAGGATGAATACAACAAGATTAAAGAGGGCTGTCTTCTGTATGAACTTCCGGTCCATGTGGATGGTCTGGAGGATACCGCAGTTCTTGCCGCAACCAGAAAAGACAAGAAAATGGAACAGGGACAGGTCAAGTTTGTGCTGATGAAGGGAATCGGAGGCAGCTTTATCGATCATACAGTAAGTGATGAGGAGATGCTTGCCGGTATCAGGGAGATTCTTAAATGAAAAAGCAGAATACCTTTTCGACGGGAATGGCAGCAGTGCTCTGGAGCAGTCTGATCCTGCTTCTGCTTTTTCTGGATCAGTTCACCAAGCATGAGGCATTTCTGCATCTGAGACATCAGGACAGTATACCTCTGATCCCGGGAGTGCTGGAACTTTCCTATGTGGAAAACCGGGGGATGGCATTTGGAATGCTTGAGGGCAGACAGTTTCTGTTTATAGGAATCTGCGTCCTGTTCTGCATTGCACTGGTCTGGATTTTTGTCAGACTTCCAAAGAATCGATATTATCTGCCGCTTGTCATCACAGGAGGCGTGCTGTTTTCCGGAGCCGTCGGGAATTTTATTGACAGACTGCGCTGTGGTTATGTGGTAGATTTTATTTACTTTTCACTGATTGATTTTCCAGTGTTTAATATTGCGGACATTTATGTGGTCTGCGGTGGGATTGCACTGGTGCTTCTGGTTATCTTTAAATATAAAGATGAAGATTTTGATTTTCTGTACAGAAATAAAAAGGATAAATAATTTATGGAAATAATGAAATTTGTTGCGGATACAGAGAGATCCGGAGTCCGCATTGACCGTTATCTTGCGGATGTATGTCCGGATTTTTCCAGATCATACCTTCAGAAGCTTCTGAAAGAACAGATGGTTTCTGTAAATGGAAAGGCGGTCAGGGCAAACTACAAGACGCAGACAGGTGATGAGATCATGCTTCAGGTGCCGGATCTGCAGGCTCCTGATATTCAGCCGGAGGACATTGCTCTGGATATCCTGTATGAGGATGAATGGCTTTTAGTAGTGAATAAACCCAAGGATATGGTGGTGCATCCAAGTGCCGGACATATGGAGGGAACTCTGGTAAATGCAGTCATGGCACATTGCGGGGAGCACCTTTCCGGGATCAATGGTGTTTTAAGACCCGGGATCGTGCACAGAATCGACAAGGATACGACGGGGGCACTTCTTATCTGTAAAGAAGACGGAGCCCACAGAGATCTTGCAGAGCAGCTCAAGGAACACAGCATTAAGCGAAGATACCGTGCGATTGTGCAGGGGAATCTTAAGGAAGATGAAGGAACGGTGGACGCTCCTGTTGGAAGGCATCCGATCGATCGTAAAAAAATGGCCATCAATTATAAGAACGGTAAGGAAGCGGTGACTCATTATAAGGTGCTGGAGCGTTTTGGGAATGCGACGTACATAGAATGCCGCCTGGAAACCGGACGTACACATCAGATCCGCGTGCATATGGCAAGCCTGGGGCATCCGCTGCTTGGGGATACGGTCTATGGTTCATCCAAAAACCCCTATCATCTGCAGGGACAGGCACTTCATGCCATGATCCTTGGATTCCGTCATCCTGCAACCGGAGAATATATGGAATTTACTGCACCGCTTCCGGAATATTTTGAGAAACTGCTGGAAAAATTGCGAAAATAAGCATTTGATGATAAATAATTGGCATTTTTCGTTGAAATCATGTATAATAATTTTATAGTTTTGCAGAAGGGAGTGTACAGTTTATGAATAGTACAAGTTCAATCATTACAATCGGACGTGAATACGGAAGTGGAGGAAGACAGATCGGGCAGGAGATCGCCAAGTATTTCGGGATCAAGTGTTATGACAAGGAACTCTTGGAGCATGCTGCAAACGACAGCGGTATCTGTAAGGAGCTTTTTGAGAATCATGATGAGAAGCCGACAAACAGTTTTCTGTATTCTCTGGTTATGGATACTTACTCCTTTGGATATTCTTCAGCAGGATTTTCGGATATGCCGATGAATCACAAGATCTTTCTGGCACAGTTTGATGCGATCAAGAAGCTGGCAGATGAGGGTCCATGTGTTATGGTAGGCCGCTGTGCAGATTATGCACTGGCAGACTGGAAGGACTGCTTCAGCGTGTTTGTACATGCAGATCTTGACTGCCGTATCAGCCGTATTGCCGCAAAGCACAATAAATCGCCAAAAGAAGCCAGGGATATGATCAACAAGACGGATAAGAGCCGTGCAAGCTACTACAATTATTATACCAATAAGAAGTGGGGAGCTGCCAAGAGCTATAATCTCTGTGTTGACAGCGGTAAGCTTGGCATCGAGAACAGTGTAAAAACAATCATAGAAGCAATCAAGATTTTTGATGAAAGTAAAAATAAATAAAATTTGAAAGTGAGTCCTCTGATGTGTGTCAGAGGACTTGTTCACTTTGTCCGGGAGACAGATAAAAAACGCTGTTTCCACGAAAGAGGTTAACGACTTAGGGGGAGGATCACCATGAATCACACATCAATCCTGCAGTTTCGTACTGCCAATTGTAAAAACTGTTATAAGTGCATTCGTAACTGTCCTGTAAAGGCAATCAAGGTAACAAACCAGCAGGCACAGATCATAGAAGAACAGTGTATCCTCTGTGAAAAATGTATTGCTGTCTGTCCTCAGCATGCAAAGGTTGAGCACGATGATATCCCGGACATCCAGAAAGTGATCGCCTCAGGGAAAAAGGTCATCGCATCTATACATCCGGCGTATTTTGCCAGATATGGATGGAAAAGCATTGATGATCTGGAACAATGTCTTAAGAAGATGGGCTTCTGGAAGGTGGTTGATGCAGCAGAGGGTGCGGCTATGATGAAGGAAAAATATACGCAGTTTCTGAAGAATCAGCAGCAGAAGACGATGCGGATATCCTCTAACTGCCCGGTGGTCGTGAGATTGATAGAAAAGAAATATCCGCATCTGACAGAGCATCTGATGCCTGTTTATTCTATAAAGCAGATGCATGCGGTCTATCTCAAGGAGAAGTATCCGGATGCTGTCCTGGTATACATCAGTCCGTGTATCTCAGTGATGGCAGATGCAGAAGAAGGTCAGGCACAGATGGATTATGTGATCACATTCCGGGAATTGAACAACTGGATGAAGGATATTTCTGAGAAGCCAAAGCGAAATACGGGAGAAAAAGGAGATGTATATCTTTCCAGAATGACTGCGGTAAGTGGAGGGCTGATCCAGGCAATGCAGCCTGTAGAGGGACAGAAATATCTGGCAGTGGACGGTATAGAGCAATGCAAAAAGATTCTTAAGGAACTAAAGACAGGGGAATATGAAGATTATTTCATAGAAATGAATGCCTGTACGAATGGCTGCATCGGTGGCGGTTCATACTCTCTGAACCAGGAGAAAAAGCTTCTGGATGCACTCATTGCCATAAAGGAGCTTTCCATGGAGGATGGAGAGCCGGATTATCAGAAGGATTATCATATGGAGGTGCCGGAGATACCGGAAAGAAGGTTTATACAGGAGGAACTGTATCCCGGAAAGGCAATCACAAAAGAACAATTTACGCATGTCCTGCATGAAATGGGTAAATACACAAAGGAAGATGAGCTGAACTGTGGTGCCTGTGGTTATGATACCTGCAGAGCAAAGGCAATCGCCGTTATTCAGGGCAAGGCAGAGGTGTCCATGTGTATTCCTTATATGAGAGAAAAACAGGAAAACTATGCCAATATCATCATTGATGCCATGCCGGGACTGCTGGTTACCATCGATTATGACTTTAATATTATACAGATGAATAAAGCGGCACAGGATCTGTTTGATATTTCCAGAAAGAAGCATCTTCTTGGAAAGCCGGTAGGGGAGATCATGGATGATTATTCTATGATAAATATGATTGCTTTTAACAGGGAGATCATACAGGACTGCATTTATCTTGGAGAACAGAAGAGATATATAGAACGTGTGCTGACCAATGACAGAAAGAATAAACTGATCCTGTGTATCATGAAGGATGTAACAAAGGAAAAGGAGCGGGAAAAGAGGGAGAACCGTGCCAAGGCAGATGCGGTTCGGATGGCTGATAAGCTGGCAGAGGAACAGCTTCGGATCGTGCATGAGATTGCCAGTCTTCTGGGAGAAACGGCAGCAGATACCAAGGTGGTCATTGAGGAACTGAAACAGACCATTCTGCAGGAGATAAAGTAAGATGGAAGAGAAAAGATACAAAACGATACAAAAGATAGGCGAGATCCCTACGGGATTTGGAAGAGTCAGTCTGAACAAAAAGAAAGAAAAAATCTGTGGGGATTACTATACGGTGATCACAGATCAGGATTCTACGGTACTGGTGCTCTCAGACGGACTGGGAAGTGGTGTAAAGGCTAATATCCTGGCTACGCTGACAGCCCAGATGCTTAGTATCATGATCGCAAGGAATATGGATATCCAGACTGCAGTAAAGGCTGTTGCGGATACGCTTCCGATATGCAGTGTCCGTAATCTGGCCTATGCTACATTTACGGTGCTGGTGGCAAAGGGAGATGAGCTCTGTCTGCTGCAGTATGATAATCCGGATGCTGTTTTGCTGCGGGATGGAAAAAATGTGGAATATCAAAGGGAGATCCTTATCTTTGGAGAGAAAGAGATCCATCAGAGTTATCTGCAGTTTCAGACAGGAGATATGCTGATACTTATGAGTGACGGTGTCACTAATGCCGGAATGGGCAAAACCACCTATGGTGGATGGGGACGGGAAGAAGTGGTAAAATTCTGTGAACAGCGTTATCGAAAGGGAATGAGTGCCCAGGAAATGTCATCAGTCATTGCAAACGCGGGACAGGATCTGAATCTGGACGAGACAGACGATGACCTTACTGTACTGACTCTGACAGGAATGCAGAAAAATGTGGTCAATATTATGGTTGGTCCTCCGGCAGACCGTGAAGATGACCGCAGCTATTTTGAAACCTTTTTTCAGAAGGAAGGGATGCGGGTGGTATGCGGAGGAACTACGGCAAAGCTGGTTGCAGACTATCTGAAGGAAAAGGTGATCGGGATTGCGGATTCCGGAACGAAAGAGGTTCCTGCCATGTCTCAGATCAAAGGAATTGATCTTGTGACAGAGGGACTTCTGACTCTTCAGAAGGTGATTGATTATTATGAGGAGTTTAAAGAAGACAGACTGTGCTATAATCGTATCATCAAAAAGAAGGACGGGGCAGCAGAGTTGTTTCGGGTATTGTTTGCTGAGGCTACGGAGATAAATTTCTTTTTTGGAAATGCATTAAATGAAAATTATACAGCACTTCATATTGAGCGTGAGAAGAAAAAGAAACTGGCACTGGAGTTGATCGATGCACTGGAGGTGGAAGGAAAGAAAGTGAAGATCTGTTTTTGGTGTGTATAAATAAAACGAATAAATAAAAGAGAGAACAGGAGAAATTTTATGAAACTGGTTGTACAGAGAGTACTTCAGGCAGAAGTACAGGTGGATGGACAGAGTATAGGAAAGATAAATAGGGGACTTTTGGTGCTTGTCGGTGTCGGAAAGGAAGATACAAAGGAAATCGCGGATAAATATCTCAAAAAAATGCTGGGACTTCGTATTTTTGAGGACGAAAACGGCAAGACAAATCTTTCCCTCAAGGATGTGGAAGGGGAAGTGCTTCTGGTCTCTCAGTTTACACTGTACGCGAACTGTAAGAAGGGAAACAGACCAAGCTTTATTGAGGCGGGGGACCCGGCAGAGGCAGAAGCTTTGTATGAGTATATGATCGCAGAGGCGAAAAAAACGGTTCCGGTTGTGCAGCATGGAAGTTTTGGGGCGGATATGAAGGTTTCTCTGATCAAGGACGGACCGTTTACGGTTATTCTGGATGAACATATTTTATAAAGAATTGCAGCAGTGAGGTACTGAACAGTTACAAATTGTTTTGTGATATTAGAACGGGAGGCAAATACAATGATTCTTGATCATGTGAGGGTTTTTACAGAGGATAAAAAGTTTACAGATGGTGGGATCGTCATAAAGGACGGCAGAATCGCCGAGGTTTATACAGAAGGGAATTGTCCGGCAGCAGATGGAGAGGAAATACTGGATGGACAGGAAATGTATGCTATACCAGGGCTTATTGATCTGCATTTTCATGGCTGTATGGGGGATGACTTCTGCGACGGTGACAGGGAAGCTCTTAAAAGAATTGCGGAGTATGAGGCTTCTGTGGGTGTGACTGCGATCGCACCGGCAACGATGACACTTCCGGTGGAGGAGCTGGAGCATATCCTTTGTGTGGCAGCAGCCTACAAAAACGGGGCACACAGTAAGAAAGAGGCAGATCTTGTCGGCATTAACATGGAGGGACCTTTTATCAGTCGTGTCAAGAAGGGTGCTCAGGATGAGAGGAACATCATCCCGTGTGATACGGAGGTCTGTGACCGTTTTTTAAGGGCCTCAGAGGGGCTGGTAAAGTTTATAGGAATCGCTCCAGAGGAGAGCGGGGATTCTGTTTCTTTTATCCGGTCAGTCAAAGATCGTGTCAATGTTTCCCTTGCACATACAAATGCGGATTATGATACGGCAATGAAAGCTTTTGAAGCAGGGGCAGATCATGCGGTGCATCTTTATAATGCGATGCCTCCGTTTGGGCACAGGGAACCGGGAGTGGTAGGTGCTGTGTATGACAGTAAGCATGTGATGGCTGAGATCATCTGTGATGGAGTGCATATTCATCCGGCAGCAGTACGGGCAACCTTTGAGATGCTCGGGGAAGATCGGATGATTCTGATCAGTGACAGTATGCGGGCGACAGGAATGCCGGATGGTTCGTATACGCTTGGAGGCCTGGATGTGAATGTGGTTGGAAATCGCGCTACACTGGCCTTAGATGGGACGATAGCGGGTTCGGCGACGAATCTTATGGACTGCATGAAAACAGCGGTTAAAACCATGAAAATACCGCTTGAAACGGCAATTGCCTGTGCAACGATCAATCCGGCCAGAAGTCTTGGAATTGATAAAGAATATGGTTCGATCTGTCCCGGAAAGAAAGCACATATTGTATTGATGGATCGGGAACTTTATGTTCAGAAAGTAATCAAAGATGGAGAACTGCTGTAGTTGCAGTTCTTCTCTTTTTATGTTATAGTATATAAGAACATATAACAAACCCATAATATGCTTCGCGTAATCACGAAAGGAGGGCATTTATGAAAAATTATCCTTTTAGCGAAAAGACTAAAACAATATGGAAGCATTTTATCAGACAGTTCCAGGAAGAAAGTATTGCATCCTATCAGAGTGATTTTCTGGAATTTATAAGGTTTACGAAGAAAGATTTCCTGGATATTCATGCGGAAGATGTAGCAGAATTTTACAGAAATCTTGAAAAGAAAACAGAAGAGAAGGCACTGGCGCCGAGTACCTGTGCCAAAAAGATCAGAGAACTGAATTCACTGGCAAATTATATCTATGAGAATCGCCTGGAATTTGGTGTTGATGATGATTATACGAATCATTTTGCAGATTATGTCAAAAAAGTTCAGAAAGTCAGTATGTATGCAAATGCAGTTCCTGTTGAGGATATCGACAGGCTGCTTGTAGCTGCACAGGAAAATCACATGGTATATTGTATCGTAATTTTGCTTTACCGTATGGGTTTTTCTTCTACAGAGATCATCGACATGAAGCCGGAAAATATCTGCCTGTATAATAATGGAGCCTATGCCTTTATGTCAAAACGCGACAAGGCTAATTTTATTCCGGAGGATGTCTATAAAATTCTGGAGTTGTATATGTCTGAACGTGAACCGAACGAATATTTGTTTTATAATAAATATGGAAATCAGCTGAATACCATGTATATCAGCCGTATGCTGAAAAAATATACCGCAAAGGCAGGAATCCATAACTACAGTGCACAGCAGCTTCGTAATTCCTGTATCTATACGATGTTTGCGTACGGTGCAGATACAACAGGTGTTGCAGAAGAAATGGGTATCACGCCGGATAATCTGAAGCGTTATAAACGCGATTATATAGATGAAACATCCAGAAGTATTCGAAGTATGGTCAAATTAAGGGCAGATCTTCCAGAAAATGAATAAAAAATACAGAAAGAAGGATTCTTATGCGTCAGGAACAATTTAAAATGGAACGCCAGGGACTGATCCAGGTTGGCGACGTTGTAGAAATATCAGAGTTTCAGTCCTATATGAATTACAGCTATATTATTGAACCGGCGGTTGCCATGTCCGGATGTTACAAAAACTCTGAACGTATCAAAGCCAAAACAGGTGTGATCAAAAAAATTGAACATACGCCGAGAGGATTTATTGTAACAGCGGAATTTGAAGAATAAAGGATGAAAATGAAAATCTACGGTGATGGCTGAAATCTATATGAATCTATATGAAAAACTACGGTTTGTCGTATAGATTCATATAGCTGCTGTTTGACATTATTTTATTGATTTATTAAGGAGTTAATTTTTTATGGAGAAAAAAACAACCTATCATGAACAAAAAGATGTTGAAAATATTCTGCGTCTCAGAGAAGTCCTTACAACGCTGCCTCCGTTCTGCAGGGATTATTTCCGTGCCATTGACACAACGACAACAACAAAAACCAGAATTTCCTATGCATATGATATCCGGATTTTCTTCCAGTTTCTTCTCGATGAAAATCCCGCATTTAAGGATTATAAAATGACAGATTTTACGGTCAATGTTCTGGATCAGATCAAGGCTCTTGATCTTGAGGAATATCAGGAATATCTTAAGGTTTATCAGGCTGGTGATAAAACAGAAACCAATGGAGAACGCGGGCTGAAAAGAAAAATTTCAGCACTTCGAAGTTTTTATGCATATTTTTACAAAAGAGAAATGATCGAGACAAATCCTACCGTATTGATCGATGTTCCCAAAATCCATGACAAAAGCATCATCCGGCTTGATACAGATGAAGTTGCTCTTCTGCTTGATTACATTGAACATTGTGGGGATCAGCTGACCGGTCAGAAACGTGTATATTATGAAAAGACAAAGGAGCGTGATCTGGCAATCGTTACTCTCCTGCTTGGGACCGGAATTCGAGTTTCGGAATGTGTGGGGCTTGATATTGAGGATGTGGATTTCAAAAACAATGGAATTAAGGTCACCCGAAAAGGTGGCAATGAAATGGTTGTATATTTCGGTCCGGAGGTTGAGAAAGCATTGAAGCGTTATATTGAAGTCCGTGAAAATATCATTCCTCTGGAAGGTCATGAGCACGCTCTCTTCTACTCTGCCCAGCGTCGTCGAATCGGTGTGCAGGCAGTTGAGAATCTTGTCAAAAAATATGCGAGTCAGATCACAACTACCAAGAAGATCACGCCGCATAAGCTCCGCAGTACCTATGGCACGACACTTTATCAGGAAACAGGTGATATTTATCTGGTTGCGGATGTTCTTGGTCATAAAGACGTGAATACTACGAAAAAACATTATGCGGCAATTGATGATGCAAGACGCCGTCAGGCTGCAAAAGTTGTCAGGCTGCGTGAGGATTGAGAAGGAAATATAATAAAGGACGTGTAAACATGAGAAGTCATTTTTACACGTCCTTGTCATTTACCCTGCCAGATGTAGAATCTCGATAAGGAAGATCCAGCTCATTCCATAATAAGAGATAACGGCCACAAGGTCATTTATGGTGGTGATCAATGGACCGGAGGCAACTGCCGGGTCAATATGGATTTTTTTGAAAAATAACGGAATACAGGTTCCGACTGCACTTGAAATCAGCATGGCAAGCAACAGGGAACATCCGATACATGCAGAAACAGCATAGGCAAATACAAGAGTTTTGCCCTTAAATAACCAGATATATAAACCGATCAGTACAAAGGACATAAGACCAAGCAGCCCGCCGTTGCACAGACCGATACGCATCTCTTTAAATACAAGTTCCAGTTTCTGTCTGCCGGTGAGGGATTCATCCATCAGTACACGGATAGTTACAGCCAGTGACTGTGTTCCGACATTACCAGCCATATCCAGGATCAGTGACTGGAAGCACATGATGATCGGTAAGTTAGTTACGACTTTCTCAAAGATACCTACAACGGAAGAAACGATCATTCCAAGACCGAGGAGAATGATCAGCCATGGCATTCGTTTCTTCATACTCTCCTTCAATGGTTCCTGGAGATCTTCTTCGGCAGTCAGACCGGCGAATTTCGCGTAGTCCTCTCCCATCTCATCGTCAACCAGGTCTACAATGTTTGCCGAGGTAATGACTCCGATCAGGCGATTATCATTGTCAAGAACCGGAATAGAGTCTTCGGAATAATCCTTGAGGTCTTCTATGCAGTCATCGATCAGAGCAGTTCCGTATACATACGGATATGAGGTGACTACCAGCTCATCAAGAGGATGATCCTGACGTGCAATGATAAGATCCTTCAGATCGATCGCTCCATAGAATTCCTGATTATCATTTACCACAAAAATCGTAGAGATATTGTCATTCTGAGCTGCCTGGGATACCAGAGCGCTCATCGCACCTTTTACGGAAAGATGATTGTTTATTATGATGCAGTTTGTGGTCATCCGGCTTCCGATTTCTTCATCGTCAAAAGTATTGATCATTTCTACATCATGACGTACATCGTCATCCAGAAGTTCGATCAGAAGTCTGCGTTTTTCTTTGTCAAAATGCTGCAGGATATCGGATAATACATTTGTCTCTATACGGGAAAGAATTGCGGCAGCCTTCTTGAGATTCATTTCTTCAAGATAAGTTACTGCTGTCTCCTCATCTGTATATTCCAGAATATCAGATAAGGTATCCAGATCAAAGATCCGGTAAAGCTTGCTTCGTTCTGCGGAAGACAGTTCCGGTAACACCTCAGCAAGGTCATTTTCATGGAAATCCTGCAGACGTTTGGAAAGAACTGCAGGAGATACATTGCTTTTGATGATATCCAGAATTTCTTTTGCATAATTCTGTGTTCTGTTTTCCATCCTGTTTTCTCCTTTTCACTGTTGTTTAAAAAAGAGCACACCAAAACAAGGCATGATCTTTTTAGAGCATGTCAATGTCAATTAGTTTTGATTGTAAATTGTGTTCAGGGATTTTGATAAACAGGATAAAAAGAGAAAAAAATAGAAAAATATAAAGATTAAAACAGAATGTGATCTGTTATGAAATCACAAACTATTATTCTCTTCCATCCTGTGTTACTACTTCGCCCGTGAGAATCACAACTATCCATTCTGTTCACCTGCCTTTGCATTAGAAATATTGTAATTGTTTCGTACTTTCTGCCGGGAATTCGGTTATGATCAATACTGAATTTTCCGGCAAAATGTAAATTAATTTTATTGACAGTCATATTATAAACGTTTGGGGATGGGATGTCAAATGATAAAATCGTTACTGTGAACAGTAACTTGGTCAAAATCCATTCCAGATCACCTTTGGTGATAGGTAGATAAAAATGCTCATTTCCATTTAGGTTACATAAGTATAGTTATGTAACCTAATCTGTGCTTGTAATAACAGAAAAAAAGAACTCTGCACTTAACAGAGTTCTTTTTTTCTCCATCCTATGTAAAATTTAATGAATCCGTAATTATAATGCAGTTACGATCTTATCCTGGAATGCAGCCGGAATATCTTCTTTGTCAAGAGACATACTGATGATGAATTTCACATTGAATTTCTCACCAACGGTAGTAAGCTGCTCCAGTGTACTGGTAACATCCAGTCCTTCTAATTTAGCTGTAGTCAGGAAACTGTCGAGATAAACCTGCTCAAGGTCATGATCCTGAGAAATGATTCCACATACAAATCCGACAAATTCATCGGCGTTCTTGATCGGATATACAGAAACATCGATCAGACGAACCTTATTATTCAGCTCATACATATGCTTGGTGCTTTTGTCCAGATAAACAATGCTGCCATTCGCATCCTTAATTGCGCCGTTTACTTTGTCTAACAGTACTTTTGTTTTGCCTTTGCCTTTCTTTCCTACGATCAGTTCAACCATCCTGTTTTCCTCCTTAGACACAATATGATATTAATTTTGAACAAATACGATAATTAATATGTTTGTATTATAGTGTATTTTGTATCAAATTTCAATAGATAATTGCAAGTTTTTGTGAAATTTTCTAAAAGGAGGAAAATTTATAGTTCTTATGGTCGAGGTGTTTTGTCTGCGGCAGATTAATTTTCCTGTGCCAGAGGAATTCCCGATTTTGAGTAGTTGTAATGAAGATAATAGTCTGTCATGTTCTCTATCCTTGATTTATAGTTAGCTTCTGTCATCTGGTATGTTCCATCGTGGATCCAGTCCATGATATCCGCACTGATCTGCTCGCTGTAATGTGTATCATCCTTGTAATTATCAAGATCACAGGTCAGATCATAAAGATCTGTGAAGGAAAAAAGCTTCACGTTATCATATTGCAGTAGAAGCTCTGCCTGCAGTTGTTCTGCCTGAAAATAGCGTTCAAGATTCCCTGAACATTTCGTCTTGTACCACCAGAGTGCACTGTATGGTGGAGTATAAAAATAAAAGGTTGTTTCGGGATGTGCTTTTACCATATCGAGAACATTTTCTTCTACATTATGTCGGACAATTTCAGCATCTTTTTCTGTGAATTCCTTCTGATCCTCACATCTGGCTGGTGCGGAGTAATTTTGAAGGACATAGTCTTTACCGATCGGATGATCGGCTGCCCAGGAGCTGTATTGATCCATATCAGGTGTTTTCTGGTCATGAAGGGTATATTTCACAACACCGAGTGTATTATCTATAAAAACGTCTTTATTAAAGAGATACTGTACGTCATTCCAGGGATTATCATCATACAGATAAGTCGGGACATTATCGTAATTATAATCAGACTTGTCATCAAAAACCTTATTATAGTCCAGGCAGCGGAAGATATACTTTATATCAGATTTATTCTGAAAAATCATCCGGATTTCCTCGTCTATCGCCCAGTATGTATCACCGGTAAGAGTCACCTTGACAGAATGTGCATCAAATAGCTTATCAAACTGAGAGGTTTTGAAATTCTGCATCATAGAAGTTCCGGTGATTGCAGAATCATAATCAAAGTTTCGGATGATTCCATTGTTGAGATAACGCTCTCTTCCTCGTTCAAGAGGATATTCCAGCTGTGCTAGTGGCTTATGATAATGAAAAAATGGATCTATTACTGCTGTCATGCCGCCGATAAGAACCAGCATCGTACCAGTTCCGACGAGTACTGTTTTTACAAATTTATTACTGTTCATAATATTTATTGCTCCCTAAAAGTTAAAGTAGAGAAATTCCGACACACCTGAAAGGGTAAAAATTCCCCATACCATACAGAATACGGTGAAAACAGCCATAGAGACTGTCGGGCGAAACTTCATTTCCTGATTGTTTTTTAAATTAAGACATAAGAATAACATTCCGGCAAGCATGATCAGTGCATCAACACCCCGGATGGAAGCCATAACTTTATTCAATACAGGAATATGGCTGTAAATAAGATGAAATTCTTTTAACTGGAAGGTCTGCAAAAAAGGTCCCCGGACATTAAGATTTTTGAAGCCAAGGATTCTTTTGATAAATGTAAAGGCTTGTGAAATAGAATCTGCCCGGAAAAAAATCCAGGTGATATTTACAAACAGAAAAGTGGCTGCCCATTGAATCACCTCGTGCATACTCTCCCACTGTTTTTTGAACATTCTGGTGACAGCATTACCGATTCCATGCAGGAAGCCCCAGAAAATAAAGGTCCAGTTTGCTCCATGCCAGAGTCCACTTACTAGGAATACCATGATAATATTAAAGTAGGTACGAACGGTTCCCTTACGACTTCCCCCAAGTGGAAAATATACATAAGTACGCAGAAATCTGGTCAGCGTCAGATGCCATCTTTTCCAGAAGTCTACAATTGACAGAGCCTTATATGGAGAATTAAAGTTCATTGGAATATGGATATTAAACATATATCCAAGCCCGGTTGCCATGTCGCAATATCCGCTGAAATCAAAATAAATCTGGAAGGTATAGGCCAGCATAGTCAGAATTGCTTCCATGGAAGTAAGATCATTTCCGAGATGGCTGTATCCCCATGCGACAGACACACTTAATGTATCTGCGATAACGGCCTTTTTAACAAGGCCTGCCGCAAACATATAAAGCCCATGAGCCATATTGTCACTGTTAACTTTCCAGTTGTTCTTGTCCTCAAACTGAGGCAGAACCTCATTATGCAGAACAATTGGTCCGGCGATCAGCTGTGGAAAGAATGTTACAAATAATGCATAGTCTGCAAAATTATACTCTTTTGTTTCACCACGATAGGAATCGACCATGTAAGAAACCTGCTGAAAAGTAAAAAAGCTGATACCCAGCGGGAGAACAACATGTCGCAGCTGAAAGTCAGCTGAAAAAACTTTGTTCAGATTGTCAACAAAGAAATCATAATACTTGAAGTAAAAGATCAATCCAAGATTAAAGATAAGTCCAATACCAAGCAGAGTCTTTTTGAGCAGTGAGATTCTCTCAGGTGCAAAAAGCCATTTGCGCTGCAGCAGCTGAGACAACAGATAATTGACAAGAATACTACTGCACATGATCCAGAGATAGCTTGGATTAAAATAACCATAGAACCAGAATGACATAAGAATCAATGAAACTTTGGCTAAAACAGGTTTTTTAAGTTTATGCAGTCCGTAATAGCTTCCAATAGCCAATGGCAGAAAAACAAATATAAATATGTAAGAATTAAATAACATTTTTCTATGATTTCCCCTTAACTTTAGTTTTCTATTATTCCGTATCAACTATAAGGGAAACTTCAGGGTTAGTCAAGTCTTTCATGATGTTCAGATGATGAAGGTAGGCTATGCTGGTTGTTTAAAGCGCGGAGCGCAAAGTATTTTGTGTTATTTGTATTCATTATACTATAACATTTACATCTAAAAAAATAACAGCCCGGGATTTATTAAGGTTCTCCGGGCTGTCTTCGCTATACAGTATTGATATGCTCCAGGAGGGATGTCATCTCCTGATACAAAAGCTCCTTCGTGGATGCACCCATTACAATGGACACAAATGGATTTCCATATTCATTCTGGCACAACAGGGCAAGACAGTTTCCTGCACTGCTGGTCGTTCCTGTTTTACCTCCAAGGATCGTGATGCCCTTTGGTGCTGTTGCTTCTCCTGTAAGATAATGATCTGTTGCAGTCAGTACTACACTCGCATCGGAACCATCACTGTATTTATAGCTTGTCGTGTAACTTCCCAACTGTGTGATCTCTGTAAACTCAGGATATTTCAGAGCCTCCTTCAGCATCAGATAAATATCATACGGTGTTGTATAATGATTCTCATCCTGCAGGCCGTGAGGATTGGTGAAATGAGTTCCTGTACAACCAAGCGAAGCTGCATATGCATTCATCATAGAAACAAAGTTCTCTGTCGTTCCTCCAATATGCGTCGCAATCGCAGATGCTGCGTCATTTCCAGAATATACCAGCAGACAGTGAACCAGTTCATCCATTGTGACCTGATCTCCCACCTGGAACCCTACGCGCTGAGAACCTTCCTCCAAAGTGACATTCTCCTCTGAGATTGTGACAACATCATCCATATTCCCATTGGTGAATGCCAGAAGTGCTGTCATGATCTTGGTAATACTTGCCGGATATACCTTATCGTAGGCTCCTTTTGCATACATTACAGATTTGTCATTAAGATTCAGAAGAAGTCCCTCCTGACCGTCCTCCAGAGAGACAGAATCAAGGGTCTGATCTCCACTCACAACACAGAGATCACCGGCAAACGAAACCGCCCTTGAGGTTGTCCTGAGTGTGTTCTGATACTGAAATTCCTGATTGATATCAAAGGCCTGTACCTTTTTTCCAACAGGTAATCCTGTCCGGAATACATAGTATCCACCGCCGCATAAAGCAATGACAAGAAGAATCACTGCTATAACCGGCAGAAAATTTCTTCTGCGCGGTTTTTTCTTTCGGGGAGGCGGATTTCTGCGGGTCTGTGATGCTGCGACCGGACGTGTACTTCTTACAGAAGTATGTGAAGTACTTCCTGTCGGCCTTGCAGATCTGCCTGATTTCCTATTTGTCGAAGTACTTCTGCCTGATGAGTTATGCGGCCTTGCAGATTTTGCTGTATCTGCAGTACGCCTGCGTTCATATGGCTGTTCTTTTTTCATAAGTAATCCTCTTTCTGATTCATAGAATTTTTGCGAATTTCCTTATTATACGCACTGCTCTGCAGACCTACATTCAAGACAAGTCCCATTCCGATATAAAGACTTACCAACGAGGTCAGGCCATAGCTTACAAATGGAAGCGGCGTACCTGTGTTCGGTGCTATTCCCATAGCTACACTGATATTCAAATAACTCTGCAGAGCGACGACACTGGCCATTCCGCAGCATATGATCTTTCCGGACAAATCCTTTGCCCGAAGCCCCATCCGGACACATTCTATGGAAATTGCCAGAAGAAGCAAGATGATCAGGGAACAGCCGAGAAATCCATACTCCTCTCCTGCAACTGCAAAAATAAAGTCTGTCTGATTCTCTGAAACAAAGTTACCCTTATTTACGGAGGTCACCTCGTCACTTCCGGACAGTCGCTTACCGATCAGTTCACCTGACGCAATTGCTGTCTGAGAGTTATTCTGCTGCTGGATATCATCACTGTACTCATCGTTCTCAGGATAAAGGAATGACATGATTCGATCTCTCTGATAATCCTTGATCAGTTTCTGATCCGGCTGAACTACTATCGAAAGAAAAATGATGATAAGAGGAACCAGAATGAGAACTGTACCCCCTATGATCTTATAACGGAGTCCTGCAATATAGATAAGAATACAGAATACAGCCAGCATCATAAGTGTGTTTTTCAAGTCGGGCTGCTCTAAGATCAGAAAAAGAGGAACTGCCAGCAACAAAACAGATTTGGCCAACGTCTTTGGCGTGTTCAGATCTTCCTCATGATCCATAAAGAACCTGGCGAAAAACAAAATAATAATGATCTTTGACAGCTCTGTAGGCTGAAAACGAATGAATCCAAAATCGATCCAGCGGGCTGCTCCATTTGCAGAGTCACCAAAGAGTCGTACGATCAGCAGAAGCACAATATTGACCCCGTACAAAATCCATTGAAAATTTGAGATCCACGAGTAATCGAGCAGCGAAAGTGCTGTCATGATCAGCAGACCCATAATGACACCGATCAGCTGTTTACTTCTGAGATCATCTCTGGCACTTCCGACTAATATGATTCCGATCGCACTGATCGCAACAAGAAAAAGCACCAGTCTGAAATTATAAAATCGTAATTTATACTGTTTAATCATTTTGTATTTTATTCCCTTTTCTTATATACCGGTATGTCTGCATGAAGGACCGGAGGTTCCTGACTTATCCAGAACACAACGCCTTCCTCATCTATGGAAACGTATTTTTTTACTGTATGGATCATGTCATCCTTCAATAAATCCATCATCTGCAAGGAACAGCCAATCCTCTCTGAAACCAGAAGAAGCTTCATCCGGTTTCTTGCATATTCTGCGGAGCGGTTTTTGAACTGAAACAAAGCTATCACATGAATCCTCTCCCTCCGTCTGTAGGCAGTCATTTATGAAAAAGGTTTCCAATCCTCTGAAGCATTCCCTTTTTTTGATGAAGGGGTGCAAACGGGACCTCCTCACCCAGTAACCTGCGGCAGATGTTTCGATACTCTTCTTCAGCCTGTGAATTTCTGCCCGAAAAAGGTTCTCCCTGATTAGCAGCGATCACAATCTGCTCATCATCCAGAATGCTTCCGATCAGATTCACGGCAAGGATCTCAACGACATCTTCCACTGACATCATATCTCCACGCGCGATCATATCCGGACGAAGCCGATTGATGATCAGATGAATATCCTGGATGCCATCTGCTTCCAGAAGTCCTATGATCCGGTCTGCATCGCGAATCGCTGAAACCTCCGGGGTTGTGACCACAAGAGCTTTGTCCGCTCCTGCGATCGCATTTCGGAATCCCTGCTCAATCCCTGCCGGGCAGTCCAGAAGAACAAAATCAAACTCTTCTCTCAGTTCTTCTGTAAGCTTGATCATCTGTTCCGGAGAAACAGCGGATTTATCCTTTGTCTGTGCCGATGGAAGCAGATACAGTTCCGGATGTCTCTTATCCTTGATCAGTGCCTGCTTCAGGCGGCACTTCCCATTTATGACATCTACCAGATTGTATACGATACGATTTTCGAGTCCAAGGATCACATCCAGATTCCGAAGACCGATATCCGTATCGACAACGACTGTCCGCTTGTCCAGCATCGCCAGTCCAGTACCGATATTGGCTACTGTTGTTGTTTTGCCGACTCCACCCTTACCGGATGTAACTACTATCACTTCACCCATGTTTCTGCACCCTCCTGAAAAGATATGTTCCAGACTTCTGGTATTCTCTTCTGTATATTTGCCGCAGCACATATCCTTAGTCGTTTGAAGTATTACTTGTATCACTGGAGGCATAACCTGTCAGAATTGTATCCTCGTCTGCCAGATCATAGATGTACTGTAAAATATCATTTGCAGTCAGGCAGGCATTTCCTGATGTATATCCATTTGCAATACGGACAGCAATCGCATATTCCGCATCTCCTGTAGAAGGTGAGTTTGTATATCCGATAAACAGACCGTGGTTCGGATGGTAAATATCCAGCTCAGCTGTACCTGTTTTACCCGAAAGTGTTACTCCAAGTCCGTTGAACTGCTCATGCGTCTGTACCACTCTTCGCATACCGTCGTGGATATCTTCCCACACATTATTCGGTACATCACTCATTTCATTCTTTACAGACGGTGCGTATTCATTGAGGATTTTGCCCTGGGAGTCTGTAACCTTGTTTAAAAGTGAAAGGTCATAGACGGTTCCCGAGGTTGCCAGTGCTGTCGCATAACGGGCAAGCTGGCTGGTTGTAAACAGATGATTACCCTGTCCAATATAGGAAGGAACTGCTTTACTGTCAGAAACATGTGGTGTTGCTTCTGAAATCTCAATGCCGGTCTTTTCATCGAGACCAAACTCAGAAGCATATTTCTGCAGCTTGGAAAGACTCAGTGTTTCAGAAAAGTCACCATCCGCATTTTTGCCTGCAAGGAAACCGATCATGTTAAAGAAATAGTTACAGGACTGTTCGATTGCACCTCTGATCTCCAGAGATCCGTGACCCTGACGGTTCCAGCAGTAGATGGCCGGTGACACCAAGTCAAATTTACCCGTACATTCATAATAGGTGCCGTCATCGATAACACCCTCCATCATACCTGTAACGGCAGACAGAAGCTTTAAGGTGGAACCTGGTGCCGTTGTCTGCTGCGTTGCCTTATTGAAGAACGGACTCGACTGATCCAGAGCCAGCTTTGTATAATAGCTGGTATCCATATTGTTGCTGAGCTTGTTATTATCATATCCCGGATAGGATACACAGGCAAGAACTTTTCCTGTTTTTACATCTGTAATGACAGCAGATGCTGAACACGGTGCAAGTGCAAGCTGTGCTGGTTCGATCTCAAGATTGGCAATCTTGTTGATCATGAAATCATATGCTGACATCTGACCGGATGCAAGGCTTGCGTAGCTTGCATCATCCTTTGAGAGTACTCCCTGCTCATACAGCACCAGACAGATATCCTGTCCTGAGATCCGGTCATCCATAAGCATGTATTTATACAGAAGCTTGGAGAATCCGGTATCTGTCTTGAGATAATCAGTAATATAATCTGTAAGTGTTGTATAAACCTCGTTGGAATCCAGATATTCTTCTTTCGGAGAGATGACCGATATGTCAATCCAGTTCTGACTGGCAGCATAGTTCAGATAATCCTTAAGACTGATGCTGCGATCTGTGGCCCATGCCTGATAGGTTGCATCAGAAGTATCCAACGCATCCTTCTTGATCACACCAAGTGTATCTCTCAGAATGGTATCACAGATATAAGAAAGATATTCTTTAAGCTCATCGGATTCGTCCTTGTATGCCGGTGGATTATCCATTGTCAGCCTATTAGTTATTGTATCAAAAACTTCCTGCTGCTTTTGTTGAAATTTGGCGTATAAATTTTTTTCTGTATCCGATGCATTCTCATCACTGAACTTGTCAATATCAATGACACTGTTCGAGATCAGAGCATTGTATACATCATAGATTGGAATAACGATCTTACTTGCATCCTGCTCAGCTTCATAGTTGAACTCTTTAACAGCCTCAATCTTGTTCAGAAGAATACCTGCAACTCTCTGCTTCAGAATCTGGTAGATTGCCGCCTGCCAGTCTGCATCAACAGAAAGATAGACATCATTTCCTGCCTGAGGCTCGACGGTGGTATCGCTGTCGATCTTCAAAACCTTACCAAGGTTATCAACCGTAACCGTTTCCTGACCATCTGTCCCCTGCAGTTCCAGTTCCATATACTGCTCAATCCCGGCTTTTCCGATCACTGCACTGCTCTTATATTTTGAGTTCTGCTTCTTAAGAGCCGCCAGTTCTTCAGAAGATGCCTTTCCGGTATAACCAAGAAGCGGTCCCATACTCTCATCATCTACATACTGACGACTGGAATCCTCAAGCACATCAATTCCCTGGAGTTCATTCTGATTTTCTTTGACTGCTGCCACTGTACTTTCACTGACATTTGTCGCTATCGTAACAGCCATATATTTCTGGAAGCTGTTTGTACTCAGCTCATAACGCATGATCGCAATGTCGAGTACCTCCTGTCTTGTCAGTTCCTCCGGAAGTCCATATTTCTTCAGTTCTTCCGTTGTATAGGCATTATCACCATAAAGAACAATAGAAAAGCCCTTGCTGCCGCTTAAGTAGCTCATAATATCCTCAGCACTTGCAGCCGCCTCATCCTCTGTCAGATCGTCGATCAGTGCATGACCGTAAATATCCGCCCTGAATCGGTTCAGGGTAAAGCCCGGCTCAATGTCAAACACATAATTTCCATCGTTATCCAGTTTAATATGGAATGTATTAGAGAGACTGTCACCATTATCTGCAAGGATACGCAGAACCTTATAAGCGACTCCGTTCAGAGTCAGATTCTTTTCACGGGTGGTGTCATAACTTCCATTATCCTCAAATGTCAGAGAATAAGACAGAATATTGGAAGCAATCAGTTTATTATTTCTGTCATAAATATTACCTCTGGTACTTTTGAGGACTCGTGTTTTCGTCGTCCTTGTCTGGAATTCATCAATATAATCCTCTCCCTGTATGATCTGCAGCTGATACAGCTGTCGGATCAGGACAAAAGACAACATGATAAACAAAAGTAAAAGTACAGAGGTTCGTTTCAGTTGAATTTTTTTGAATATTCTTTTTATTTTAGTACCCAAATAGATTCCCTTTCTTTCCTGGTTGCATTCATAAAGTGATGATTACTATAATAAAAAATCTTATATACGATCAATGTCAGAAAAACTGTGTAAAAGATTTCCGGAATAATGATCCTGTATAAATATTTAAATATCCCAAGTCTTCCCCTCAGGAAAAACTGAAGCCCGTATACGGCAAGATTATAGATGAGATCCATAATAGCCGTCAGTGCCATTGGCACCTTGATATCATCATCATAATAAATACGAAATGCATAACCGCTGAAAAAACCGGCATACATATAGATCAGTGCATAAAATCCAAATACAGATCCATAAAACAGATCCACAAGCAGTCCGCTGAAAAAGCCGGTCCACAGACCACTCTTACGCCCACGCATCAGTCCCATAGATACACACAGGATCAACAAGAGATTCGGCGTGATCGAGCCAATGGCTATTTTCTGGAGGAGCGTGGACTGCAAAAGGAAGCATACAATGATCGTAAAGAAAAGAACAATCTTACTCTTCATTATTCTGTTCCCTCCTGACCAGTCTCTGCGGCATCCTCCTGTGAAGTACTGCCGCTATCAACAGCATCCTGCTTATTGACCGTGATCACAAAAACATCCTTCAGATGCTTAAAGTCCACAGGAGTCACGATCGTACCTGTCTTTGTCAGATTGTTAGTATCCAGTTCGATCTCACTGACATAACCTACAAACAGACCTTCCACATATTTGTCACTGATGTTTGAAGTGACAATACGTTCTCCCACGGTCACCTTGTCGTCCTTGTCATACAGCTGTGAAAAACGCAGCTTGCCTTCATCGATCAGCTCAAGATCTCCTGTCACCACGCAATTATCATCCGTACCCACAGTCATAACACTGACATAGCTGCTGTCGTCGATAATGGAACGGACGGTTGCCCAGTTCGAGCCTACCTCCGTGACAATACCAACAAGCCCCTTGCCGGAAATGACATTATTATCTACGCGGATGCCGTCGTTGCTTCCCCGGTTGATCATAAATGTATCATACCAGTTTCCAGGATCCTTGGAGATGATTCTTGCCGCAACCTTTGGGTAGGAAGAATACTCCTCATCCAGCTTATATAATTCCTGAAGGCGTGAAAGCTCCGACTGATTCTGGATCAGAATGTTGTTCTGCTCCGTCAGTGTATCCACGGCATCCTGAAGTTCCTGATTTTTGTTGATCAGCTCCTGCTTGTCCTGGAAGGTCTGACTGATCTCACCGATCCAGCTTCCGATTCCATTGATACTCTTCTCAAACGGAACCACGATCATACCTGCTGCCTCTGCCAGAGGTTCCGACGTAACGCCGGAGGCCAGCGTCGATACCACCGCACTGCCGCAGAAGAATGTCATGATGACCAATAAATGCTTACTCTTTAAATGTATTCGAAATTGAAATTTCTTTTTCAGGTTTTTCATGTATCATACCCCTAAGAAAATTATAATTTACGTTGTTTGACGGGCTGTGCCCAATTTCTAAGATCCCGGTCCCGGATGATCTTCTCAAGTCCACAGATCGTCGACTTCTCGTAGAAAGGCGATAAATTAAAAGATACGCCTGTATAGCTTGCCAGATAATTGTCGATATACGGAATACGTGTACTTCCACCGGTAAGATAGATTCCCTCTCTGGAAATATGATAAGCGATCTGCGGTGGGATTCGTTCCAGAAATGTCTTCATCTCTGCCGCGATCGCATTCACACAGTCCATGATCCCAGCGTTCACGACATATCCGGAAATGATCTCCTCTCTTGGAAGGCCGGAAATACTGTCGATCCCGACCACCTTGCGGGCATCCTTTCGCTGATCGTTCAGTCGTCCCATGGCAATCTTAAGCCGCTTACCGGTACGTGTGCCGATCTGCAGATTATAACGCTTACGTATCTCTGCACAGATAGCTTCATTCATCTGTCTGCCGCCGATCGGAACCTTCCTGGACATAATGATATTTCCGTCCGTCAAAATGGAAAACTGCGTACTCTGTGCACCAATGTTGACGACCATACTTCCCTCATTCTTCTCCATTCGAATTCCCATGGCCAGTGCATCCGCTATGGGAGCTTCCACCATATAAACCCGATTCTGACGAAGCCAGTGACCGTTTACCACATGATAATATGCACGTTTCTCAATCGCCGTCATATCCAGCGGAACTGAAAAAAACATATCCGATCCGATCCCGAGAAATTTATCAATCTTCTTCATCATGCTGTACAGGGCAATCTCCTGAAGTTCCAGATTGGCGATCATTCCAAAAGTCATCGGAGAGTTCACCGCAATACTTACCGGGGATTTTTCAAACATCTCATAGGCCTCATTTCCAATAGCAATGATCGTGTGCCCCTTGGATGCCACCATGTTTTTTTCCATGTAACTCTTGTTCTTTAAAAAGGAATAGACTTTGATGGTGCTGCTGCCCAGGTCTATTCCGTACGTTTTTCGTAAAAGCATAAAACAATCCCTTCATTTCAGGTATTCTCCGAGTATTTCCTGTTCCCTGAAGCTGACATATCTGTGATCTCCAATGATAATATGATCCAGAAGAGAAATCCCAAGCATTTCTCCTGCTTTAAAGATCCTCTCCGTGATCTCACGGTCACAATGACTTGGTGCAGGATTGCCGCCAGGATGATTATGTACAAGTATCAGGCTGACTGCATGATAGCGGAGTGCCTCCAGATATACTTCTCTTGGAGTGATCAGTGTCGCATTTACTGTTCCCTTGGACAATACAATATCATTCAGCAGATGATTCTGATTGTCAAGCATCATACAGATCATCAGTTCCTGTTCCTGGTGTCGAAGCTGCTCCATATAATAGGCTGCGATCGAGTCCGGATTCTGAAAACTAAGTGCCGGTCTTGCAGCCGCACACGCCATGCGCTTGGAAAGTTCCCCTATGCATTTAAGCTGTACTGCCTTCACGGTACCGATCCCATGAATCTTCTTCAGATCTTCCAGTGAACTGTGAAGAAGTCCAAGCAGTCCCGGGTAGGAAGAACGCTCCATATGATTCAGGATTTCGTTTGCCAGTCCCAGAGAATTCATTCCCCTGGTACCGCACCGCAGAATCACTGCAAGGAGCTCACTGTCACTGAGCACTGCCTCTCCATCCCGTATACATTTCTCATAGGGACGCTCTGACTCCGGTATTTCTTTCATAATTTGATTCATATGTCTGCCTTTTGCTCTCTAAACAAGATCAGATCCCCCGAAGAATCAAAACTCATTTTAGCATAAAAAGAGGGAGATGTACACTCCCTCCTAAAAATTTCTGAATTTTTCACAAATGAACTCCGCCACTTTTATGCCATCCATAGCAGCAGATGTGATGCCTCCGGCATATCCGGCGCCTTCCCCGCAGGGATAGATTCCTTCTATATTAGATAGTCCTTCTTTGCTGCGGACAATCCTCACCGGAGAAGAAGTTCTGCTCTCAATCCCACTCAAAAGTGCATCTTCACGGTCAAATCCGGAAAGCTTTCTGCCGAAGGCAAGCATGCCCTCCTCGATGGAATCCCCGACTGCCTTAGGAAGAATAGAACGGACATTGGAAAGGACAAATCCACCTTTCATCTGCGGTGTCACCTCACCGAAGGCTGTACTCGCCTGATTTTTTCTGAAATCCCCAAAAAGCTGAACAGGGATCCTGCCTTCTCCAAGCTCCCAGGCTTTACGTTCCAGATCTCTCTGGAAAGCAATTCCCCCAAGTGGCGTATCATCCGGGAAATCAGAAGGACTCACGGTGACGATCAGGGCACTGTTTGCATTTTTACTGTCACGCGCCTGATAGCTCATGCCATTGACTGCCAGTCTTCCCGGTTCCGAAGAGGCATTCACGACATATCCGCCCGGACACATACAGAAAGAATACACTCCGCGTCCATTTTCGCAGGTATGTGTCACCTTATAGCTTGCAGCACCGGGGAATTCATTTTCCTCTTCTCCATAAAGATCCATATTGATCATACTCTGCGGATGCTCCACTCGAAGACCAACAGCAAACGGTTTGGGTTCCATATAAACTCCCCGCCGATTTAACATCTCAAAGGTATCTCTGGCGCTGTGACCAAGTGCCAGTACGCAGACCTCTGCCGGAATTTTCTCCTGATCATTCACTTCCACTTCCTTCAGATGTCCCTCTTCAAAAAGCAGGTCTGTCATCTTCGCTTCAAAGCGGAAGCTGCCGCCCATCTCCTCGATCTGATGGCGGAGCGTTTCTACAATGCCGATCAGCACATCTGTCCCAAGGTGGGGCTTTTGCTGATAAATGATCTCCTGTGGGGCACCTGCCTGTACAAAGCGTTTTAATACCTCATGGTTTCGTCCGTTCGGGTCCTTGACCAGAGTATTCAGCTTTCCGTCAGAAAAAGTTCCTGCGCCGCCTTCTCCGAACTGAACATTCGAATCAGGATTCAGAACGCCATTCTTCCAGAAACAATCCACGGTTTCCTTTCGCCTGGATGCATTCTCACCGCGCTCCAGAACCAAAGGACGATAGCCGGCTTTTGCCAGATACCAGGCACAAAAAAGACCGGCCGGTCCGCTTCCGACGATGACCGGTGGATGTACGAGCCTGGTACTTCCCGGTTTCGGAAACTGGTATTCCTTCTTTTCTGTTGACATAATATTTTTATTGTGAACTTTTTTTAATATCTGTTTTTCATTCGGAACGACAACATCCACCGTATAGACAAATTTCTTGTCTTCTTTATGTCTGGCATCCAGAGACTGTCTTATAATCTCATATGAAAAACTTCCCTCCGGACATTTCAGCGTCCGTGCAATTTTTTTGTGAAGCTGTACTTCTGTATGATTCACAGAAAGCTTTAACTGTGTGATCCGTATCATCTTTGCTCCTTTGCCGCATATCTGCCTGCCACTGCTCCACTTGACCACGCCCACTGCAGATTATAGCCTCCGCAGGGACCGTCAATATCCAGGAGTTCCCCCGCAAAATACAGTCCCTCACAAAGCAGGGATTCCAGTGTTTCCGGGTTTATTTCTGTAGTATCTACCCCTCCGGTGCAGACCTGTGCCTGCTCAAATCCGCTGGTTCCCTTTATTTCAAGCGGAAATGCCGTCATTGCCATGCAGAGGTCTTTTTGCTTTTGAAGGACTTTGATCAGCTTATCCGGAAGCAGGCCGAGAAGTCTCTCTGCCGCAGAAAGCTCCGGATATTTCTTTTCCCTTTCCAAAAGAAGTTCCCGGACAGCTGTTTCTGTATATTCCGGAAAAAAATTCAATGTGACAGACACCTTTTTTTTCTGATCCAGTGCCCTTGCTGCCGCTCCGCTGATCTGAAACACAGGAATACCAGAAATACCATACTCTGTCAGCTGAAGCTCTCCGGTTTCGCTGTCAGATATCGTTCCATCGATCCATAACGTCGCCTTACCTTCCGTACGCACCCCTGCCCAGGAAGAGAAGAAATTTCCCTTCGCCTTTAGTCCTGTGAGTGCCGGAAGCGGTCTTAAAACAGAATGCCCAAGTTCCTCTGCAAGGACATAGCCACTTCCGTCAGAGCCCGGAACCTTTGAAGCTTTGGAGCCATTTGCAAGAATGACAGCATCACCTTCATATATCCAGCCTTCGGTCTGAACCTTCCAGGTATTCCGTTCTTTATAGATTTTTAAGACCTTTTCCCTGGTTTTGATTTTTACTTTGAGGGAACGAGCTCTGAGAAGCAAAAGCTCCGGAATATATTTCGCCTGCCCTCCACGAGGATACAGCCAGCCCTTTTTCTCTGTCACGACAATTCCCAGTTCATCAAAAAATCTTAAGGTATCTTCCAGAGAAAACTGAGCAAGGATCTTCTTTGCAAACGCTGGATGTTCTCCGTGAAAATACTTCCAGGACATATCCTGGTTTGTCAGATTGCAGCGCCCATTTCCTGTCACACAGATTTTGCGTCCCGGCTTCTCGTTCTGTTCCAGGATAGTGACGGCGGCTCCGTTTCTGGCCGCCATGATTCCTGCGGTAAGTCCGGATGCACCACCACCGACAATGATCACCTGTCGTTTTTTATCCATAAATAACTCCTTCTCAGAAAAACGCGGTCCCTGCTTTATTTTACAGGCAGAGTTACCAGATTTTTCTCTACCAGTTTCTGAAGCGACATCAGAACACCCAGTTTGGCATGCTCAAAGGTAAGTCCGCCCTGGAAATAAACTGCATATGGCGGTTTTACCGGACCATCTGCGGAAAGCTCAATGGAAGAGCCCTGCACGAAGGCACCTGCCGCCATGATGACCTGACTGTCATATCCCGGCATATCCCACGGTTCCGGATCCACATAGCTGTCAACCGGCGCTGCTGCCTGGATTCCCTTACAGAATGCGATCAGTGCTTCCGGGGAACCAAGCGTAACTGCCTGAATGATATCCTGACGTGGTTCGCTTCCGTTTGGAACAACCGGAAAACCAAGCTTCTCATAGATGTTCGCTGCAAAAACAGCACCCTTTAAGGCTCCCTTGGTCACCATCGGGGCAAGGAAAAAGCCCTGGTAGAAAGAACGGTTTACACCAAGAGAAGCACCTACTTCCATCCCAAGACCAGGACATGTCATACGGGCTGCCGCATTTTCCACACATTCTTTTGTTCCTGCGATATAGCCTCCGATCGGTGCCAGTCCGCCGCCCGGATTCTTGATAAGAGAACCTACGATCATATCTGCTCCGACATCACTTGGCTCCACTGTATCGACAAATTCACCGTAGCAGTTGTCCACCATACAGATGACATCCGGTTTGATTCCCTTTACGAATGCGATCAGTTCTCCAATCTGCTTTACAGAATAGGAAGGTCTTGTCTGATATCCCTTGGAACGCTGAATTTCCACAAGACGTGTTTTTTCATTGATCGCAGTGCGGATCGCATCGTAATCAAAGGTTCCGTCTTCTTTTAAATCTACCTGTTTATAGGTAACACCATATTCTGCAAGAGACCCTCTGGACGGGCGGATACCGATCACTTCCTCCAGAGTATCATAAGGTTTTCCTGCCGGTGCCAGGATCTCATCACCCGGACGCAGATTTCCAAACAATGCGATCGCAAGTGCGTGAGTCCCGCAGGTGATCTGTGAACGGATCAAGCAGGCTTCCGTGTGGAACGTATCTGCATACACTTTTTCCAGAGTGTCACGGCCGAAATCATCATATCCATACCCTGAAGAAGACTGAAAGCAGTCTGCACTGACTTTGTTTTTCTGCATTGCCAGAAGTACCTTCATCTGATTGTATTCTGCAATCTCATCAAATTTCTGAAAACGTTCCTTTAAAGATGCTTCAATCTCTTTTCCAAAATCGTAGACTTCAGAAGAAATCCCAAGCTGTTCATACATTTCTTTCATTTCTTATCTGTTCCTCTCCCGTTAATTTCTTTCAAGAATACCTCGTTCACTGAGTATATTCATCATATATTCCAGTATTTCACTCTCATTCCAGTGAAATGCTTCTTTATCCAGCCAGATCACGTCCTGTTCTCTTCTGAACCAGGTCAGCTGGCGCTTTGCAAAATGCCTTGTGTCCCTTTTAAGGATGCGGATTGCTTCTTCAAGAGGATATTCTCCGTCCAGACAGGCCAGAATTTCTTTGTATCCAAGCCCCTGCATGGATACCATTTCCCGATGACATCCACGTTCTTTTAATGCTTTGACTTCCTCAAGGAGCCCCTCCTCCATCATCTTATCCACACGTTGATCGATGCGTTCATACAAAAGCTCTCTCGGTGCGTTCAGGACAAAATATGCCAGATTGTATGGGGAAACCTGCTGCTTCTGTTCCTCGTTATGCTCTGAGATCGGTGTTTTGTTCTGATGATAAAATTCCAGGGCACGGATCACACGCTTTACATTGTTGGCATGAATATTCTGTGCACTCCTGGGATCCACTTCCTTAAGTTTCGCATGAAGATACTCTGCACCTTTTTCTCTGGCGAGGCGTTCCAGTTCCTCCCGATAGGAGGTTTCCTGTTCTGCCTGGGTAAAATCAATATCCCTGGTAACTGCCTGAATATAAAATCCTGTTCCTCCTACCAGGATCGGGATTTTTCCCTTTGCATAAATCTCTTTCATGGCAGCTTTGGCCATTTCCTGAAATTTCACGATATGAAACTCATCCTCCGGCTGAAGCACATCTATCAGATAGTGCGTGACACCCTGCATTTCCTCTCTGCGGATCTTGGCGGAACCGATGTCCATTCCTTTATAGACCTGCATGGAGTCTGCAGAGATGATCTCTCCGTTTACTGCCTTCGCCAGCGAGATCGAAAGACTTGTTTTTCCTACTGCGGTTGGCCCCGTCAGTACGATCAGTGGCTTTTTCATAAAACACTCCTATACGATTCGTTTAAATTTCTTTTCCATTTCTGTCTTTGTCATGGAAATGATCGTTGGTCTTCCATGCGGACAGTGATATGGATTTTCCAGTGTCATAAGTTCATCCAGAAGCTTCTCTGCTTCCTCCATAGATAAGCGGTTATTACCCTTGACTGCTGCCTTACAGGCCATCGTTGCCAGCCTTGAAGCAAAAATATCCAGAGTATCCTTACTGTGATCGCTCTCCAGCTGATCCAGCATCTCAAGAAAAAGTTCCTCCTCCGTCAGCCCATACAGATTAGACGGCACTGCACTGATACAGTACTCACGCCCTCCAAAATGCTCGATTTCAAAGCCAAACTTCTCAAAATAATCTCTGTTTGCATTCAGGACTTCCTCCTCCTGCATGTTCAGGGAGACAATAAGTGGCGGTGTCAGATACTGAGAATCTATGGAATGCTCCCGGAACTTTCTGACCAGACGCTCATAGTAGATTTTTTCATGCGCAGCATGCTGATCAATAATATAAAATTTATCCTCAAACTGTGCCAGCCAGTAGGTGTCAAACACCTGACCGATCATGCGGATGCGGCTTCTGGACTGCGGAGAGAGCAGCTTCTCCTCAAAAAGCTCAAGCTGCTTAGGTTTTGGCTCTGACAGTTCCGGTTCCGGTTGCCTGAGTTCTGGCTGCTTTTCTTCCGGCTTTATTTCTGACCTTATTTCTGTATTTATTTCCGGCTTTTCTTCCGGTTCTTTTTCCGGCTTGGAAGGCGGTACGGCTGCCTGTCGGATCTTTGCTTCATCCAGTTCCTGATTTTTCTTGAGAGTTCCCTCAAAAAAAGTTTCCTCCAGAGGCGTAAATACCGGACTTTCGCGAACCAGAGATTTGGCCGCCCCAGCTTTGTAAATCTGTTCTCTTCGTTTCTGTTCGAACGGTTCCGGCACTGCAGCGGATTTTACAGTTTCTTTCGCCTCTTTCTTCACAGGTTCATCTGTGCCGAGTGTCACCTTCGGGATCATTTCCCGTCTGGTCAGGGCGGTATGGACGGTATCATAGACAGCATCATAGACCTCCTGCTCTCTGGCAAAACGCACTTCCCTCTTGGCAGGATGAACATTGACGTCCAGATCATTTCCTTCCATTTCCATCCGAAGAGAGACAAACGGAAATTTATGCTGCATCAGAAATCCTTTGTAGGCATTCTCAATCGCCTTTGTGATGATGTTGTTTTTGACATAACGGCCATTGATATAATAATTCTCAAATGAGCGGTTTCCTCGGGCAATCTCCGGTTTACCGACAAATCCGGTGATCTTCATAAAAGAATTTTCCCATTCCACCTCCAGAAGTGCCTTTGCAATGTCTCTTCCGTACACGCTGTAGATCACATCACGGACACTGTAGTTTCCGGAGGTATGCAGCTTCACCTGTTTATTCTGAATGTATTTAAAAGAAATTTCCGGATGTGAGAGTGCCAGCTGCTCCATCAGAGTATGGATATAGTTTGCCTCCGTACTATCCGATTTCAGAAATTTACTCCGGGCCGGTGTATTATAAAAGAGATTCCTTACCAGAAAAGTCGTTCCTTCCGGTGCTCCCAGTTCCTCCAGGGAATGCTCCATTCCACCCTCTATCACATAGCGGTTTCCACTGATGGCAGACGGTGTCTTGGTAATCAGTTCCACCTGGGAGACTGCCGCAATACTGGAAAGTGCCTCGCCACGAAATCCCAGAGATGCTATGTGCTCCAGATCTTCCACCTTCTCAATCTTGCTGGTGGCGTGACGGAGAAAGGCCAGTGGGATCTGCTCTTCTTCCATACCGGATCCATTGTCTGTAATGCGGATCATTTTTTTGCCGCCGTCCGTGATCTCTACGGTAACAGCTGTCGCTCCGGCATCGATCGCATTTTCTACCAGTTCCTTCACAACAGAAGAGGGACGCTCTACCACTTCACCGGCTGCGATCTTGTCAATTGTATTCTGGTCCAAAACTGCTATTTTTCTCAAGGCTGCCTCCTCATTCCACGGTACGCTTTTTTACCAGCGGTTTTTGATCTTGTTCTGTAGATTATACAAAATGTTCATGGCCTCCATAGGCGTCAGATTCGTCATATCCAGCTCCTTGATCTCCTGTACGATATCATTGTCCTGAACGGTGTCAAAAAGAGACATCTGTGCCATATCGACCTGATCATAGATAATTTTCTGTTTCTTCTTCGGAGCAGTCAGATCCTTGACTGCTGCCGTGATATCGGCATCGCTTAATTCCTCTACAAGCTCCTTCGCACGGTTGATAACAGAATCCGGAACACCGGCAAGCTTTGCCACCTGGATACCGTAGCTCTTATCGGCACCGCCTTTGACGATCTTACGAAGGAATACGATGTCGTCCCCTTTTTCCTTGACGGCAATACAGTAGTTATTAACTCCCGGTATCTTTCCCTCCAGTTCTGTCAGCTCATGATAGTGGGTCGCAAACAACGTCTTGGCTCCGCAGAGTCTGGTGTTGCTGATGTGTTCGATCACCGCCCAGGCGATTGCCAGACCGTCAAAGGTACTGGTTCCGCGGCCGATCTCATCGAGGATCAGAAGACTCTTTGAGGTCGCGTTGCGCAGAATATTTGCAACCTCCGTCATTTCCACCATAAAGGTACTCTGTCCGCTTGCCAGATCATCGGATGCACCGACCCTCGTAAAGATACGGTCCACAATGCCGATGTTCGCTTTCTCTGCTGGAACAAAGCTTCCGATCTGTGCCATCAGTACGATCAGAGCCGTCTGACGCATATAGGTGGATTTACCTGCCATGTTTGGTCCGGTGATGATGGAAACCCTTTTTTTCTGATTGTCCAGGTATGTATCATTCGAAATGAACATATCGTTTTCGATCATCTGCTCTACGACCGGATGACGTCCTCCCTTGATATCAAGGACACCGGTTTCATTGATCTTCGGTCTGACAAAATTATTCTTTTCCGCAACAAGTGCAAGAGAGGCAAAAACATCCAGTGCAGCTACTGCCTTGGCAGTCTTCTGAATACGCAGAACCTCCTGTCCGACTTTATCACGGACATCCGCAAACAATTCATACTCCAGTGCATACAGACGATCTTCTGCACCAAGGATCAGATCCTCCAGTTCTTTGAGTTCCTGCGTGATATAGCGCTCTGCATTGGTCAGTGTCTGTTTTCGCACATAATTATCCGGCACCTGATCCTTGAAGGAATTTGTAACCTCCAGCGAATATCCGAATACACGGCTGTATTTGATCTTAAGAGATTTGATCCCGGTACGTTCCTTCTCACGGGCTTCCAGCTCTGCCAGCCACTTCTTGCCGTCCGTTCTGGAGCGGCGGTATTTGTCAACATCTGCATGATATCCTTCACGGATAATGCCGCCGTCTTTCTGTGCCAGCGGCGGTTCATCTACGATCGCACTCCGGATCAGATCTGTGACGTCCTCAAGCGGATCCATATCCTCATAAATCTTCTGCAGGATCGGCGCCTTAAACTCACCCAGAATCTGACGGATGAACGGGATCATTGCCAGAGAAGAAGCAAATGCAACCATATCTCTCGGATTTGCGGACTGGTAGCTGATTCGGCTGATCAGTCTCTCCAGATCGTAGATAGGATTGAGATATTCACGGATCTCATCACGGAGCATCGGTTTCTGTGTCAGTTCCTCTACCGCCGTCAGTCTCTCCCGGATCTCTGCAGCATCGATCAGCGGCTGCTCCACATAGCCTCTTAAAGTTCTGGCTCCCATGGCAGTTCTGGTCTTATCCAGAACCCAGAGAAGAGAACCTCGCTTCTGTTTTTCACGGAGAGTTTCTACCAGTTCCAGGTTTCTTCTGCTCGAACTGTCGATCAGCATAAATTTGTCAGCGGAATACGGTCGGATTGATGCCATATGGGAAAGTGCAGTCTTCTGTGTCTCATTCAGATACTGGAAAAGTGCTCCTGCTGCTATCACACCGCTGTCATAATCTTGAATACCAAGCCCTTCCAGTGTATTTACATGAAAATGCTCCTTCAGTGTACGCTGACAGAGACTGTCATCAAAATACCAGTTATCCAGTGGAAAGATGCAGATACGAAGGCGGTCCTTCAGATCATCGGTATCGATTCCGCTCATAAAAAAAGCGTCATTGCAGATGATTTCCGCAGGGACGAATTTGTTGATCTCATCCAGAAGCTTCTGCGGTTTGTCAACTTCTGTAAGAAAACAGTCACCTGTTGTGATATCTGCGATGGCACAGCCAAAATGATCTTCCATTGATACAATAGACATCAGATAATTATTCTTGGACTCATCCAGAGAAGTCGCATCCAGAGTTGTTCCGGGTGTGACAACACGGATCACTTCCCTCTTGACCAGTCCCTTGGCTTTCTTCGGATCCTCCACCTGCTCACAGATTGCTACTTTGTGTCCTCTTTCGATCAGGCGTTTGATATAGGTCTCTGCCGCATGAAACGGAATCCCGCACATCGGTGCACGCTCTTCAAGGCCGCAGTCCTTGCCTGTCAGTGTCAGTTCCAGTTCTTTGGATACAAGCAGCGCATCATCAAAAAACATCTCATAAAAATCGCCCAGGCGGTAAAATAAAATACAGTCTTTATAAGTTTCCTTGGTCTTGCAGTATTCCTGCATCATCGGCGATAATTTCCCTGTGTTAACTGGAAACCCTGTATTTACGCGGCTTGTAGATGCTTTATGTTCCTCTTTGACCC
>OGXW01000140.1_pt1 | contig 48205 bp, 36 predicted proteins | sample 1576341 | NCBI WGS metagenome assembly OGXW01 (sample SAMEA3541592, study PRJEB24748) | human gut metagenome | biome: human gut; feature: human-associated habitat; material: faeces | place: China | collected 2012
AGTGCATGGAAGCAATGCCCTTCAGCGGCAGGAAGTAGTTCATCATGGAGAACATACCCTTCTTCATCTCGCCGCCGTACCAGGTGTTGATGATAACCTGCTCACGGCTGGTGATGTTGAAGACAACTGCGGTCTCAGAGTTCAGACCCAGTTCCTTGTAGTTCTCAACCTTAGCCTTGGAAGCGTTGTAAACAACGAAGTCCGGCTCAAAGTTCTTCAGCTCTTCAGCAGTCGGCTTGATGAACATGTTGGTAACAAAGTGTGCCTGCCAAGCTACTTCTACGATGAAGCGGATAGCCATGCGGGTATCCTTGTTTGCGCCGCAGAATGCATCAACAACAAACAGTCTCTTGTTGGACAGTTCCTTTACTGCGATCTCCTTAACAGCCTTCCAAGCTTCCTGAGATGCCGGATGGTTGTCGTTCTTGTACTCGTCAGAAGTCCACCATACCGTGTCCTTGGAGTTGTCGTCCATAACGATGAACTTGTCCTTCGGGGAACGGCCGGTGTAAATACCAGTCATAACGTTTACAGCGTCCAGCTCGGTCAGCTTGCCAACTTCGTAACCGGACAGACCTTCCTTGGTCTCCTCCTCGAACAGCTGCTCGTAAGACGGATTGTAAACAATCTCGGTAGCGCCACTGATGCCATATTTGCTCAAATCAATAGATGCCATCTTTGTTTAACCTCTTTCCTGAAAAATTATCTTAGGTATAAATCCTGTGCTTTTATGTTATCTAACCAGCGTCAGAATGTCAATATGAAAAACATCCCAAATTACTCGAAAAACGCGGAAAGAATCGGCATTTCTCACAATTATCTCGTTTTTTCCTGCAGGATATGTGTAAACATGGTACACTTTGCGCGACATTTCTGTCATTTTCCCCGCCGACCGGCGAGCAAGATTTAAGACATGCAGACGCGGTCGCGCAATGCAGGAAATCGTGCACGAAAATCCGCCGTTTCACTCAGGTCGATGTCCGCGACAAGCACCTGTTCCGTTTCGCCCGCCTGCGCCAAAATTTTGCCCTCCGGAGAGACAATCATGCTGTGCCCGCCGCCTTCCGTGCCGCAGGTGTTGCAGGCGAGCAAAAAGCTCTGGTTCTCCAGCGCACGCGCGCGGCAGAGCAGCTCCCAATCCTCTGCGCGCGCTTTCGGCCATGCCGCGCAAACCAAAAACATCTCCGCGCTGCGCGACACCATGCGGCGAAATTGTTCGGGAAACCGCAGGTCATAGCAGGTAGCCATCCCCGCAACGCCATATGATGTCAAAACTTCACTGGTCTGATCGCCCGCCGTCAGCAGCTGCCGTTCCTGCGAATCGTATCCAAACAGATGTATTTTTCGATACGTTCCCGTCAAAATGCCGCGGCTGTCCAGTAGCGCCGATGTGTTATAGTACTGGCTGCCGCAGCGCTCCACAAAGCTGCCTGTCATGATGTGCGCCTCCAGCTTGCGCGCCCACGGCGCCAACCGCAGCAGAGTCGTTCCGTGCAGCGGCTCCGCCGCTTCCCGATACTGTGCAAAGTTGGAAAATCCAACGCTCCACAATTCCGGCAGTAAAATCAAGTCCACACATTGCCCCATCAGCTGGGACAGCATGCGCTCTACCCGCATCCAGCGCTGTGCCGGTACTTCTCCGCTGCTGACGCGAAGCTGGATCAGTGCTGCTCTCATACGTTCCTCCTTCAGACAAACACAGGGACTGCCCAATCGTTTGGACAGCCCCCTGCATCAAAAAAACTTATGCTTTTTCGTCCTTCTTTTCTTTGTCCTTTTTGTCTTTATCCTTTTTCTTGTCTTTGTCCTTCTTCTTGTCCTTTTCCGGACTCTCATCGCCGAAGCTGATGCCGATGTCGCGCGCTGCCTGTACCAGATCGTTGTCTACCGGCACCGTCTTGAGCTTTCCGGCAACCTCGCTGAGCGGAACCGCAACGATTTCATTGTTGCGAATCGCTACCATGTTGCCGTACTGCTTGTGCTTAATCAGGCGTGCCGCGCCGGTACCCAGACGCGTGGTCAGAATGCGGTCATACGCATCCGGACCGCCGCCGCGCTGAATGTGTCCCGGATTCACGACGCGGATTTCCTGCGAGCATCTCTCACCCAGCTCACGAGCCAGCTTGAAGCTGATAGACGGATCTGTCATCTTTGCGCGCTCTGCCTTGAATTCCTTCTTGGACATCTTTGCTTCTTCCTTGGAAATCGCGCCCTCTGCCACAGCGACAATGCTGAACGCGTGGCCGTGACGGCGGCGCTCCTCCAGCTCATAGACAACCGCATCCAGATCATACGGGATTTCCGGAATCAGAATAATATCTGCGCCGCCCGCAATGCCTGCGCTCAGGGTCAGCCAGCCGGCACCATGACCCATGATTTCTACCAAAAATACACGGCTGTGAGAGGTCGCCGTCGAATGCACCTTATCCAGCACATCGGTCGCAATGTCCACCGCGGTCTGATAGCCAAACGTAACCTCGGTGCCCCACAGGTCGTTGTCGATGGTCTTTGGCAGAGAAATGATGTTCAGACCTTCCTCGCGCAGCAGGTTCGCGGTCTTTGTCGTGCCGTTGCCGCCGAGAATAACCAGACAGTCCAATTTCATGTCGTTATAGGTCTGAATCATCTTTGTGACCTTGTCTACGCCGTTTTCGTCCTTGTCGCGCATATTTTTAAACGGCTGGCGCGAAGTGCCGAGAATGGTGCCGCCAATCGTCAGAATGCCGGAAAAGTCGCTCGAAGACATGAGGCGGTATTCTCCCTGAATGAGTCCCTTGTATCCATCCTTAAAGCCGTAGATTTCTACTTCCTTGCCGTATTCCTCATACAGCGCTTTTGCAACACCGCGCAGGGTCGAGTTCAAGCCCTGACAATCGCCGCCGCTTGTCAGCATACCAATTCGTTTCATGCTGGTTCCTCCTTCTACAAGTCCCATTCTTTTGATTCAGCCTGCCGTTTTGCTCTCTCTTTGGGCTGCTGATAATATGTTTATTATACCAAATTCATTCAAATATCGCAACGGATTTTACACAATTCTGACAATTCTTGCCACAGCACAAAAAAGCAGGTGTCAAAAACACCTGCTTTTCGTTATACATGCTCTGTATCCTGCAGCTCCGCCTCGCCGCGCTTGCGTGCGCAGTCGTCGCAAATGCCGTACAGCGTCAAATCGTACCCCGTGATGTGTGCGCCCTCCATGCCGGAAAACAGCGCCTGCAGCGACACCTGCGGCCAAATGTCCACCACGCATCCGCACTGGGTGCAGATCATGTGCTCGTGCTCCTTGAGCGTGTGGTCGAAATGATCCGAATCCCCCGGAACGACAACGCGCCGAATCAGATGATTTTCCGAAAGCTGATTGAGATTGCGGTACACCGTCGCCAAGCTGATGGTCGGCTCCCGCTTCCGAACCTCCTGATACACCTCATCCGCCGTCGGGTGAATCGAAGATTTTTCCACCGCCTCCCGCACAAGCTCTCTCTGTCTGGAATATTTCATCGAGCTACACCTCCCTCAGTCACCGTTCTACTTAAAAACAGGAATCATTTTCACTATCTATATACTATCAGATTTCAGTGTCGTCTGTCAAGTATTTCCACTTGTTTTCTCAATTGTTATTTTTTTCGCGCCGAATATTTCGTGAAATCCCCCGCAAACTATGCTATAATAAGAATTATCTATTGTTACATTCAGAGACAAAGGAGGGTCTTTATGCTGAATCACGTCGATTTCAACCGCCACATGACGGATATTGAATACCGTTTGGAAACGCGCGAGGTGCGCGGGGAGCTTGCCCAGCTCCAGCACCGCATGAAGGAGAGCAAGCTGCCGGTCATCGTTTTGTTTGAGGGCTGGGATTCTTCCGGCAAAGGAAGCATGATTGCCAGCATGATTCAGACACTCGACCCGCGCTTCTTCAAGGTCTACAACACCAAAGACCCCACGCCGGAGGAACAGCGCTATCCGTTTTTGTGGCGGCACTGGCGGCGCACGCCGGAGCGCGGACAAATGGCGATTTTTGACGAGAGCTGGTATCCGGAGGTCTCCCGCGCCCGTTTGGAAAACAATCTCTCGGTTGACGAGGCGTACAGCCGCATGGAGAGCATCAACACGTTTGAGCGGGAGCTGTCGCAGGACGGCTATCTCATCATCAAGTTTTTCCTGCACATCTCCGCCAAGGAGCAGGCGCACCGGCAGGAAAAGCTCATGCGCGACAAAAACACCCGCTGGCGCGTGACGGAGCGCGACCAATACCGCAACAAGCACTACAAGGAATACTACCGTGTCTACGACGAAATGCTGGAAAAAACCAACACGGTGTTCGCGCCGTGGCACGTCATCAGCGCGCAGGAGCGCCGCAGCGCGATGAATGAAATTTATCAAATCATCGTGCAGTCGATTCGCTCCGCGCTGGACGAGAAAAAGGTAATTATCCCGTCAGAGTATCACGCCCAGATGCACACCTTCCATCTGGTCAAAAAGCCGCTGCTGGAGGATGTCCCGCTGTACCGCTCCATTGACGAGGACGTCTATCGAAACCTGCTGCACAAGGAGCAAAAAAAGCTCGCCAAGCTGCACAACATCGTGTATCGCAAGCGCATTCCGGTCATCGTGGCATACGAGGGCTGGGACGCAGCCGGAAAGGGCGGCAACATCAAGCGCCTGACGGCAGCATTGGATCCGCGCGGCTATGAGGTGGTGCCGATTGCGTCCCCGACGCCGACGGAAAAGGCGCACAACCATCTGTGGCGGTTCTGGCAGCATTTTCCGGAGGACGGACACATCACGGTGTTTGACCGCACATGGTACGGCCGCGTCATGGTCGAGCGGCTGGAAGGCTTCTGCACAGAGGAAGAATGGAAGCGCGCCTATCAGGAAATCAACGAACTGGAATACGAGCTGCAAAAATGGGGCGCCATTCTCATCAAATTCTGGCTGCACATTGATTCGGATGAGCAGCTGCGCCGCTTCAAGGAACGGCAGGAGACGCCGGAAAAACAATGGAAAATCACGGATGAGGACTGGCGCAACCGCGAAAAGTGGGATCAATACGAAACCGCCGTCAACGACATGATTCGTCTGACCTCTACAGAATACGCGCCGTGGACGATTGTGGAATCGCAGGATAAAAAATTCGGGCGCATCAAAGCCATTCAGACACTCAACGATGCCATTGAGGCGCGCATTTGAGCAAAAACAATCTCCTTCCCGCGGGAAGGAGATTTTGTTTTATGTTCGTTCCTGTTCCAAGCCATACTGTGTGCTGATGTCTATAAACTGCTGTAAGCTGTTGCTTTTGTATTTGTTTTTATGCCAAACCACGGAAAACTGCCGTTCCAGTGACATATCCGTCACGCACAGCTCGATGAGACTGCCGCTTGCCAGCCGCCGCTCCGCCAGCCGGCGCGAAATCACCGTCATGCCGAAGCCCTGCTCGACGCCGTGCAAAATTGCCTCGCTGTTGTTGCACACCCACTGGGCGTTGATGTGCGGCATCGCGCGCTCAAATACCTCTCGTGTGCCGCTGCCCTTCTCGCGCAAAATAAACGGAACGCGCTGCAATTCCGCCATGCTGACGCACCGGCGCTCTCCAAACGGATTGTGATGCGCCGCGCACACCAGCGCCAGCGGGTCATTCATCATGCACTGCGTGACGAGATCCGGACTGGAAATGCTGCCCTCCACGATGGCGGCATCCAATTCGCTCTTGAGCAGCTGCTGTTCGATGACCTGCGTGTTGTCCACGAGCACCCGCGGTGCCGGATGGCTGGTTTCCGCAATGTAGCGCTTGAGAACATCTCCCAAAATGCAGGTTCCCACCGTGACCGTCGCGCCGATGCGGAGCATATCCGTGTCATCCGCATTGCGCAGGCGCTGTTCCATCGAGTCAAAGACGGACAAAATATGCCGCGCATATTCACACAGCTGCTCGCCGGTCGGCGTGATATACAGCCGTCTGCCCAGCCGTTCGAACAGGCGCACTTGATACTGCTCCTCAATTTCACTGATTGTGCCGCTGACAGAGGGCTGCGCAATATGCATTTTTTTTGCCGCCTCGCTCATGCTGCCGCAATCCGCAACCGCCAAAAAAATGCGCAGATTTCTCAAGGTCATAGCCTTCTCCTCCCTTTGTGCGTTCGTACTGTTGCTATTATTATAGCTTAATTTTTCCATTTGCACAACACCTGACGTGAGACCGGCGGTTTTTTCGGAAATTGGCACAAAAAACTGCCGTCGGGCAAACCCGACGGCAGCAGATGCGTATTTTCTTTATTCGTGTCCCAGATTAGCAAAGTAGGTCGCGTAGTCGTGGCGATTGTCCTTGGTAAAGGCAATTGCCGTGCGCGGATGCATGTCCATGTATCCGGTCAGCAGGTACGGCGTGTCGTATCCCCACTTGACGCCCTCCGCACGCAGCTTGTCCATGTGCTGCTCGACAAAGCGAAGCACCGGCGGCAGCTGGTATTTCGGGTTGCGCAGGAAGGTCATGAGCTGTTCCATCATGCAGTTTCCCGCGCCGCGTCCCATGCCGTTCATCGTCGCGTCCAGCATGCTGACGCCGTTTGCGCAGGCGGTGATGGTATTGGCAAATGCCAGCTGCATGTTGTTGTGCGCGTGAATGCCCACCTGCTTGCCGTATTTGTCCATCTTTTCCAGATACATATCCGAAATGTCGCGGATTTCCTCCGGATACAGCGAGCCGTAGCTGTCTACAATGTACACCGTGTGAATCGGAGACTTGCCGAGCAGCTCCAGCGCTTCCAGCAGATCCTCGCGGCGCGCCTGCGTCACTGCCATGACGTTGCAGGTGGTCTCGTATCCCATCTTGGCACAGTGCTCAATCATATCAATGGCTGCCGGAATCGTCTTGACGTAGGTTGCCACGCGCACCAAGTCCACCGGACTGTTGCTTCTCTCGCGGATGTCGCGCTTGTAGTCGGTGCGTCCAACGTCCGCCATGACGGACACCTTCATGTTGGTGTCATTGTCTCCGACAATGTCATAGATGTCCTCATCGCTGCAAAACTTCCACTTGCCAAAGTCCTCCGGATTGAACAGATCGACAGAAGCCTTATATCCAAATTCCATGTAATCCGTACCGGTTGCCAGATTGGTCTGGTACAAGTCTCGAACGAAATCATCCGTAAAGCGGAAGTCGTTGCACAGTCCTCCGTCGCGAATGGTGCAGTCCAGCACGCGGACGTCTTCGCGGAAGGTCATCAAATTGCCTTTCTGTGGTGCCATTGTAGTTCTCCTTTCCCGTTTGCAGTTACTTTAGTAGATTAAACCGCAACTGAGTAAATTGCTTTGGTGGAAAAACAGCCCCTGCCCGAAGCAGGGGCTGAAAATTGCGCTGTATTGAGATTACTTTGCCATGGAAGCAACTTCTGCTGCGAAGTCGTCCTGCTTCTTCTCGATGCCCTCGCCCTTCTCGTAGCGAGTGTACTTCACCAGCTTGATGGAGCCGCCCAGTTCCTTAGCAACAGCAGCGATGTGCTTCTCTACGGAAACCTTGTTCTCCTTTACGAAAGCCTGCTGCAGGAGGCAGTTCTCCTCGTAGTACTTGCCGATACGGCCCATAACCATCTTCTCGATGATCTGCTGCGGCTTCGGCTTAGCAGCGTTCTTGTTCTCCTCGGTAGCCTGGATGAGCAGGATTTCCTTCTCCTTGTCCAGAGTAGCCTGGTCAACGTCGGACTTGTCCATGAACAGCGGGCGCATTGCAGCTGCCTGCATGCCGATGTCCTTGCCCAGCTCAACAACTGCCGGATTGCCCTTCAGGTTGTCGGAAACTTCCAGACCAACCAGAACGCCGATAACGCCGCCCATATGGGTGTAGCCAACGTTTACGGTGCTCTCGTCGTAACGCTCAAAGCGGCGGATCTGCAGATTCTCGCCGATGGTCAGAACCTTCTCCTGCAGAGCGCCTTCAACGGTTACGTCGCCCATCTTAGCAGCCTTCAGAGCGTCCAGATCTGCCGGATTCTCAGCGATAACAACCTTAGCAACGTCAGAAGCAAACTTCTGGAAGTCAGCGTTCTTAGCAACGAAGTCGGTCTCAGAGTTAACCTCTACGATTGCAGCAGCGCCGCACTTGTCGCAGATCTCGATGCTTACGATACCCTCAGCAGCTACACGGCTAGCCTTCTTAGCAGCCTTAGCCAGACCCTTCTCACGCAGGATCTCAATTGCCTTGTCGAAGTCACCGTCAGCTTCGGTCAGTGCCTTCTTACAATCCATCATACCAACATTGGTCTGCTCGCGCAGTGCCTTTACATCCTTTGCAGAAAATGCCATGGTGTAAATTCCTCCTAGATATAATCGTTCCGTTTTTGTGAAAAAAGCCCGCCCGAAACAACGCGGCGGGCTTTTTCTATTTGCTTTGTATCAGAGATTACTCAGCAGCCTTCTCTTCAGCTTCCTCAGATGCCAGCTGCTCGCCCTGCTTGCCTTCCAGTACAGCGTTAGCCATGGTAGCAGAGATCAGCTTGATAGCGCGGATTGCGTCATCGTTGCCCGGGATTACGTAATCAACTTCGTCCGGATCGCAGTTGGTATCAACGATAGCAACTACCGGAATCTTCAGCTTGCGAGCCTCAGCGATTGCGTTCTTTTCCTTGCGCGGATCTACAACGAACATAGCGCCCGGCAGCTTCTTCATATCCTTGACGCCGCCCAGGTACTTCTCCAGCTTAGCGATCTCCAGCTGCAGCTTGATAACTTCCTTCTTCGGCAGCAGATCGAAGGTGCCATCTTCCTGCATCTTCTTCAGCTGGTTCAGACGAGCGATACGGGTACGCATGGTGGTGAAGTTGGTCAGCATGCCGCCCAGCCATCTTGCGTTTACATAGAACATGCCAGCGCGCTCAGCTTCCTCACGGATAGCGTCCTGAGCCTGCTTCTTGGTACCAACGAACAGAATGGACTCGCCAGCAGCAGCGGTATCACGAACGAAGAAGTAAGCCTCCTCCAGCTTCTTTACGGTCTTCTGCAGATCGATAATGTAGATACCGTTTCTCTCGGTGAAAATGTACTGAGCCATTTTCGGGTTCCATCTTCTGGTCTGATGGCCAAAGTGTACGCCAGCTTCCAGCAGCTGCTTCATAGAAATTACAGACATTGAAATATCCTCCTAAAGTTGTTTCCTCCACATCGTTCCATTTGGCAGCGACCCTGCGTCTATGCCACAGGGCACCACGCCGCTTACGCGATGTGTGCGTATTTTTCATACTTGATGATTGTAACATACCGCCGTGCCAAACGCAAGAAAAATTTTCGCGTTTTTTCAAAATTCTTTTGCACACGGCGCCTGCACCGGCGCATCGGCGCAAAAGCTGGTCAAAATAATATCGTCCCCGATGCGGCGAATCGCCTCCCACGGAATGACATAATCCTGTTTTCGGTTCCAAAACGCCAAATTATTTTTTGCCGGCACGACAAGCGCCGCCACCCTGCCCGTGCACGTGTCGATTTCCACATCGCTGACATAGCCGAGGCGGCTGCCATCGCTGACGCTGATGACCTCTTTGCAGCGCAGCTCCGCGAGGCGGCAGCCGTTTTGACAATTGCATTTCATGCTCATCCCTCCGTCTGTGCGAGCAGTGCATCCCAAAACTGCGCGCTGCTCCATCTGCCGTCCCGATTGTTGCGCCGAATGCCTTGCAGGCACGCCGTATCCCGCGTGAGCGCCGTCACGCCTTCTTCACAGCGCAGCGTGACCGAAAAGCCGCACACCGCCGTCAGCGCGGCAGCTTCCGCATTGACAGCGCCGTATGGATACGTATAGCACACCGGCGCCTCTATACCCAGCGAGACAAACAAATCCTGCGCCCGCTGCGTGTCGGACAAAAAGCACTGCCGATATGCCGCCGCAGTCTCTCCCGCCATGCGCAGGCAACCCTTGCGCGGCTTTAACTCGTGAAAATCATACGAATGATTCTGTATCTCAAACACACCGGAATCCGCCATTTCCTTGAGTTCCTGCTTGGTGCAGTACGACCACGCTTCCTGTTCCGCCTCATCGGTCTGAGAAAACCGTTCGGTCAGGCTGGCGACCGGCGACAGCACCGCCTGCATGCCGTATTGCTTGAGCAGCGGATAGGCATATTTATAATTGTTATAATACCCGTCATCAAACGTCAGCAACACCGGCTTTTCCGGCAGCGCTGCGCCATCTTGCACATAGGCGAGCAAATCATGGATGGTAACCGTCTCCCGCCCGTGTGCTTGAAGATATTGCAGGTCACTCTCCAGCATAGACGGCGAAATGACATACTGTGCCGGAGAATCTCCCGCATCGGTCACGCTGTGATACATCGCCGCAGGCAGCAAAATAACCGATTGATTTGCGGATACAGACATTGGATGAAAAAACAGCCAGCCGCCCGCCAGCAGCAGGACGGCAAGCACTGCGCCCGCCGTCAGCACCGTCCGCCCTTGGTCAATCATCCAACGGCTGTTCACCCGCTCACCGCCTGACGAAACGGCACACCGAAATAATCCGCCGTGGACACCGACAAATTGCGCGCAATGTCGCGTATATTCGCGCGAATCCAATTGGCATCGTCGGGATTGTCATGGTATGCGATTTCTATGAGAATCGCAGGCGCCGCCGTCCGGCGAAGCTCCGCCAGACGGGATGTTGCGATGACGTGCACGCGCTGCGGCGTCGGGGAAATCAGACTGAAATTGTTGGCAAAAATATCCGCCGCCCGTCTGCCCTTTTCACTGCCGGTGTAATAATAGACATCCGTGCCGCGCAGGGTTCCCGCAAGATTTTCCGGTGCGGCATTGGAGTGAATCGCCAGATGAAACTCTGCGTTTCCCGCATTGGATTTCTGCGCGCTGGTCACGGCGGTGTCGCTGGTGCTGTTGCGCAGCACCGTAATGCCGGACGCCTCCAAATCCGGCACCATCGCATCCGCAATCCGATTCATATAATATTCTTCGCTGCCCGCGCCGTCATAATACGCATTATATTCCTGCGTTGACGGGCTGAGAAAAACAGTCGGCATATTGGCACGCCTCCCTTTGCATAGTCTCTCCCATTCTATGCAGCGGGCAGGAAAAAGCATACCGCTTTTCTTGTGTCTGCATGCAAAATCCCCGCCGGTCAAGCCGGCGGGGATGTGCGCTTGTCTCTTTGTTTTACAAGCAATCAGCTGTTGTAATGAATAGTTGCCGTCTTCAAACACGGTTGGCCATCGTAATCAATGGTAATGGCATCCCACTGTTCCTTGCTTCCCTTGAAATAGACATCATCCAAATTCGTTGCGTGAAACGTATAAGAGGTAATCTCCGTCACGCTGTCTGCTATCGTCACTGTTTTCAGCGAACTGCACTTATAAAATGTAGAATCCAGTTTGGTCACACCGCTTCCAATGGTTGCGGTCTCCAAGCCGGAACAATCTTCAAATGCCCAAAAACCAAGCGATGTCACGCTGTCCGGAATGGCAATGCTCGTCAAACCTGTGCATGCATAAAATGCCTGCGTGCTAATCGTCTTCACACCGTTCGGGATGTTGACGGTTTTCAGATTTTCGCAGTGTCCAAAGGCTTGCGGCCCGATTTCTTCTACACTGCTCGGAATGTCATACGAGGTATCGCTTCTGTGCCGCGAGTACCAAATCAGCTCTGTCTGTCCTTTGGTGAACAGAATGCCGTCTACCGAGCAATACGCTGTATTGTTGGGGTCGACGGAAATTTCTTCCAGTAAATCGCAGCCTGCTACCGAGCCCATGCTCTGCACACTGCTCGGAATGGACAAACGAACCAGATGCTTGCTGTACCACAGTGCGCCATTTTCTATCTCAACCACGCCGTTCGGCACCGCATATTCTGTCGCTTCATCTGCATTCGGATAGCGAATCAGTTTCGTCATCGCCTTGTCAAACAGGGCGCCGCCTGCCGCGCAATAGTTCGGATTTCCCGCGGCAACCTGATATGCCTTCACACCATAGCATTCTGTAAAGGCATCATATCCGATATCCTTCAACGTGCTCGGAATGGTAACGCGCTCGGCGCTGTCGCAAGAGCCGAATGCCTGATCTCCAATGGATACGACACCTTCCGGTATATCGATATTTTTCAGCGAACGGCAGCTCCAAAATGCGCCTTCTCTAATCTTCGTCACAGTATCCGGAATTCTCAACGTCTTCATGCTGCATGCGTAAAACGCACTCTCTCCGATGTTCGTCACACCATCGCCAATATACACCGCATTTACGTCCAGATCATACCATGGCGGATCTCCTGCGTCATTTACGCGATAGTCGTACATCTTTCCCGTGCCCTCAATGAACAGCGTGCCGTTGCTGTCCAGCTTCCACGTGAGATCGTCGCCGCAGGTGCCGCTCTCCACGGTATCGCCCGGCTTGGGCTTGTCCGGATCCACTGCGCCGTCTGTCTTGGCATTGAGTGTCACGGTAGATGCCGCATTCTTGACCTCAAACGATTTGCCGAGCTTTTTGTTGTCCACCTTGCTGGACGCCGTGTAATCGCCGTTATAGAGATACAGATTCTCTCCGTTTTTCGCCGTGCCGACAGAGGCACCGTCCTTGGCAACGGCTACAGAAGCGGTCTTTACTTCGGTTCCGCTCATATCCTTGACGCGGAACGTCGTGCGGTATTTGTTGTTCGGGCAGGTGCCGAAGCCCATCTTTATCTTTCCGCCCAGCGGAGAATCCTTGTCGTTGACCAGCGAGACATAAAAATCGGTAATCGGTTTTTGCATCTCCATCAGCGTAATGTCAAAAATCGTTCCGCTCACGTGCTTTGTGATTTTCCATTTCAGATTCGCATGGGATTCCACAAACAGATAGATTTCACCGTCCAGACAGCTTGTGCACGCATGAATGGATTCGCTGTTTGTCGTTCCTGTCGATCCGATTTTCGCCGTTGCCGTAAAGTCGCCGCCCGCCTGCACGCTCAATTCAGCCTTGATAACGTCCTGCAAAAATTCAACGCTCAGCGCGATTTTCGGGCCAATCTTCACCTCAAATTTCGCTTCTCCGCGAATGTAATCTACGTTGAAGGACTTTGAAGAAATGTTCTGTCTGCCGCTGTCGCTGTCGTAAATAAAGCCTGCCTTTACCTGACTCGTCGCGGTAGAGGACACGCCGCCCTCCAGACTGATTTCCATCGGCAATGTCACCGCAACGGAAACCGAGAATCCGGCGCCGATCGGAAACGGAATCCTGCCGATTTTTACCTCTGCCTTGTCCGTCTGGTTCTTGACTGCTTCGTCATTGTCCACCTTGGCGCGAACATCTACATTGACCTTGCCCGTGGTGGTCGAAATGACCTTGCAGTACACATAATCTTCACCGAACAGCTTCGCATCATAGGTAATCGCAAGCTCAATGCTTTCCTCTATGGATGCACTGCCGTTGACTTTGAAGTGCTTGGTTTTGTACTCCAGCTGGACTTTGACCGCCTTGGAAAGATCCAATTCCTCTCCCTTGCTGTCTGCTTTCGAGCCGGATGCGTCCGCGCTCTGCTTGGCATTTTCATTCACCAGCGTCACGCCTTCGTCCGCATCGCTCATATCAATGTCCGCCGGATTGGCAGCCACTGTCTCATCCACCTTCAGCACCTGATAGAAATCCGAAAGAACGGCGTCCTCATTCGGCGTGATGGTAACTGTCGAGCCGGAAACCGAAATATTTTCAACGGAAACCAGCACTTCTTCGCCGTTTTCATCGTAAAACAGCGCTTCATCGCCCTTCTTGAGCGACTTCGCCGATGCATCGGCGTTGGTAACGGTATATGTATTCTTTGCATCCTGCTCAATGACGTTGACATCCTGCTGTGCCGTCGGCGTCTTGACCGTATCGTCCAGAACGCCGAAGTTGTCGGTCTTGTCCTCGTCAAAATTGATGACGGTCTCGTCCTTGAAATCGTCCACGGTCTGCGCATCGAATTTTTCCTGCGCTGTCGTGTACTTCATGCTGGTAAACGAATCGCACAGCTGCTTTCCGTTCGCATCCGTCAGCGTCAGAACCGCCTTGTAATGCGTCGGCAGCATATTGCCGGTGATGTCTGCTGTCACCTCGCCCATCTCGGTTCCCGCCGGAACGGAAGCAGTCGCCGAGATATTGAGCTCTTTGTCCGTGTCCTCATTCAGGAATCGAATGTTGAGCGTGCACGCGCCGGATGCACTTGCCTGCACCGTCGCCTTCTGTCCGCTCACGTTCAAATCCAGAATGGCATAGTTGCTTTCGCCCTCCTGCATCAGGCAGAACGAGCGCAAAATAATTGCCGCCTGCGCACGGGTCGTGCCGTTCTGCGGCCGCAGATAATTGACATCGTTTTCCTTTGTGCCGTTGATGAGCTTGTGGGACACCGCCCAGTTCATGGAATTTTTAGACCACGAAACACTGTCTCCGTCCGGAAACTTGGACAGATAATCTCCCTCTACCGTTTGCTTTCCCGCATAGTTGTACAGGAACTGCGCAAACTGCTCGCGCGTCACATCGGCATTCGGATCGAAGCGATTGTTTCCCACGCCCGAGGCATAGCCATTTTCATACGCCCATTTGACCGCAGTAAAATACCAATCCGACTTATTGACATCGGTAAAGCCGGACGAATCGCCCGTCACCTCCGGATTGCCGGATTTGTTGTACAGAATCCGCACAACCATCGCGCGCGACATGACGGTGTACGGCTCAAACTTGGTCGGCGCTGTGCCGTTCATGAGTTTGTTGTCGTACACGTACTGCACGGCGTCACTGTACCAGCTGCCCGCCTCGACATCCGTAAACGGCATGCCGGCGACACTGGTTTTCTTCTCCGCCCGCGGCGTTTCGGTTGCAAACGCCATCGTCGGCAGCATACCAGCCAGCAAGCACACGGCCAATACCAGACTGGTCACTCGTTTTTTCCAGTTCATTTTTTACCTCCTTATTATCTGCACGTTCTGCAGAATAACCGTTCCGCTTTCATGATACCAAAATCTGTAATTTTTTACAAGTAAAAAAGCACCAGAGGCACGTTTTTGCCTCTGGTGCTGTTATGCGTTGCTATGCAATTAGAATTTGGTCTCGTAGCTGCCAACCGACATGTTGACGCCTTCCTTCGAACTCGTCTTTGCAAACGTATCCACCGAGCGCCGATCCGTCGGCAGGTGGCTGATTGCACCCGCGCCGTTGACGCAGCCGCCCTCACATGCCATGCCTTCGATAAAGTTTTCCGCCAGCTTGCCCATCTTCGCCTTGAGCAGTGCAACCTTGCACTGTTCGATGCCGCTGCACACAGCCGCCTTCGGCTCAAAGTCGATTTCCTGCTCCTTGATGCTCTCGACAACCGCCTCGGTCAGACCGCCCGAACGCGCAAAGATACGGCCGAAGTACGAAGCATCGCTGACCGGCAGCTCGCTCTGTTCCTCCGGTGCGCAGTCCGCCGCATCCAGCAGTGCCACCATCTCCTCAAACGTCAGCACGCAGTCCACCCACGGACGGACATGCTCCAGCTTCTGTTCTTCCTTCTTTGCGGTGCACGGGCCGATAAATACCGTCTTAACCGGCCACGCACTGTTTTCCTTGATGTATTTGCCAAGCTCCGCCATCGGAGACAGGTTGTGCGAGATGTGCTCCGCCATCTCCGGCATGTGCTTCTTGATGTAGCTGACAAATGCCGGACAGCACGAGGAGGTCAAAAAGCCCTTTTCCGCCAGCTCCTTGGATTCCTTCTTTGCGACCATATCAGCGCCCAGTGCCGCTTCGACCACATCATGGAATCCCAGATTGCGCAGTGCCTGCTTGACCTGTCCCAGCTTGACGCCCTTGAACTGCGAGGCAATCGCCGGTGCAACAATCGCCACCGTGTAATAGCCGCGGTGATCTGCCTGCTGGAGCAGCTTGATGGCATCGACAATGGAAGAATTGTCCACCACTGCGCCGAACGGACACTGGAACACACAGGCGCCGCAGCTGATGCACTTGTCGTAGTTGATTTCCGCCTTCTGCATGTCGTTCATCTTGATGGCGCCGACCTTGCAGGCGCGCTCACACGGACGCACGTTTTCGGTAATTGCCTCGTATGGACAGGCCTTTGCGCAGCGGCCGCAGTGAATGCATTTTTCCGGATCAATTTCCATCTTGCCGGACTTGGTTCTGCTGATGGCGCCCTTCGGACAGGCTTTCATGCAGCGGTGCGCCAGACAGCCGCGGCAGGCGTTGCTGACGGTGTACCGGTCTACCGGACATTCGTCACAGGCGATGTCAATGACCTGAATGACGTTGTCGCCGCGGTCTCCGCCAAGCGCTGTGTGCACGCGCTCGCCAACAATGGCGCGTTCCTTGTAAATGCAGCAGCGCATGGTCGGCTTTCTGCCCGGAATAACCTCAAGCGGGACAGAATAATATACATCTTCCATTTTTTCGTTCAGCGCGTGCTCCGCCACTGCACGAAGTACTTTATACTTTATTTTTTGGACGTCGGTCTCAAAACTTCTCATGCACGCCTCTCCTCTTCCCAAAATGCGAGCTTGTCTTATCCTTAACAGATGTATTGTATCGTAACAAAAGTTACTTGTCAATCATGCCCCGCGCCTTTTCGCCGGATACTTTTTGCCGTCCATTCCTTCATTGAGCAATTACTTTGACTTTTTTGATTCATTGTTTATCAACTTGCAGCGATATTGCCCGAATCATGTCCATTTCCACAAGTTTTCACGCAAAATTTCGATAAAATTTTATCAATCTTTGTCCGCCGTGCGGAACTGTGCAATGCCGGTTGCATACAGGCTGCCGCCCTGCGCGTCCATCGACACGATTGCCGGAAAGTTTTCCACGGTCAGGCGCTTGACCGACTCGCAGCCCAGCTCGTCATAGGCAACGACTTCAAGAGACTTGACGGAGTCCGCAATGACAGCGCCCGCGCCGCCGATTGCTACCATATAGACACAGCCGTACTTCTGCATGGCATCGTGCACCTTCTGGTTGCGCACGCCCTTGCCAATCATGCATACCTGACCCTTTTCGATGAGCGTCGGAGAGAACGGATCCATACGGCCGGAAGTGGTCGGACCGCAGGAGCCGATGACTTGTCCCGGCTTTGCCGGCGTCGGGCCCGCATAGTATACGACGGAATCCTGAATGTCAAACGGTACCTGCTCCCCGTTTTCCAATGCTGCCAGAATCTTTTTATGTGCCGCATCGCGTGCGGTGTAAACGGTTCCCGTCAGGGACACCGTGTCGCCTGCCTTGAGTACCCCAACGTAGTCGCGCAGCTGCGATGTTTTCAAGTCGTAATGTGCCATGGAATAACCTCATTTCCTATTATTTTATTCTCATTTTATTATAGCAGGGAAGTTTTTGAAATACAACCAAATCCCTTGAATTCCTCATATAGGAATGATACAATGAAACAGAATCGAAAAAAACAAGCAAATAGGAGGAAATGACTACCAATGATTACCATCAAAGACATCGACGAAGCCGCGCAGCGTCTGCAGCCGGTCGTTCACAATATCCCGCTCTCCTCTTCGACAACCTTCTCCGGCATGACCGGCGCAGAAGTCTTTCTGAAGTGCGAAAACCAGCAGAAAACCGGCTCCTTCAAGGTGCGCGGCGCATACAACAAAATCATGAAGCTGTACGAGGCAGGCGGACTCAAGTCTGTCATCGCTTCTTCCGCAGGCAACCACGCGCAGGGCGTTGCCTTTGCCGCAAGACAGATTGGCATTCCGGCTACCATCTGTATGCCGCGTTCCACCCCGATTGCCAAGGTATCCGCAACTAAGGGCTATGGCGCGAATGTTGTGCTGTCCGGCTCGTGCTACGATGACGCCTATGCCAAGGCGATGGAAATCGTAGAGGAAACCGGTGCGACCTTTATTCATCCGTTTGATGACGAGGACGTCATGGCAGGTCAGGGCACCATCGGCATGGAAATCCTGCGCGACCAGCCGGCTGTCGACATGATTTTGGTTCCGGCAGGCGGCGGCGGACTGCTGTCCGGTGTGGCTGCCTGCGTCAAGCAAATCAACCCGCGCATTGAGGTCATCGGCGTACAGGCAGAGGGTGCACCGGCAATCGTCAACTCTTTCCATCAGGACAGCATCCTTGCAAGTGATGCCGTGCACACGATTGCGGACGGCATCGCCGTCAAGTGCCCGGGCACCAAGACCATGGAGCACATCAACACCTTTGTCGATGACATGGTAACGGTATCCGATGATGACATTGCCGCAACCATTCTGCTGCTGCTCGAGCGCACCAAGCAGGTCGTAGAGCCGGCAGGCGCCTCCTCTCTGGCGGCACTGCTCGCAGGCAAGCGCGATTTCGCAGGCAAGAAGGTCGCTTGTGTCCTGTCCGGCGGCAACATCGACGTGAGCTTCATCCACCGCATCGTCGAAAAGGGTCTGGTTACCCGTTACCGCCACATGAAGTTCAACGTCATCATGCCGGATGTACCGGGTTCTCTGGAGCGTCTGGCAGGCATCATCGCCGAGCAGAACGCGAACATCATCATGTTCCAGCATGACCGCGTCAATGCAAACCTCGACATCAACGAGGCCATTGTTCACGTGGTCTGCGAGGTCGGCGGCAAGGAGCAGGGTCAGGCTCTGCAGAAGGCCATCAACAGCGCAGGCTACATCTGCACGGTCGGCGCAGAATAAAATTTTTATTATATACCCAAAAGCGGCGGCTGAATTCTCAGCTGCCGCTTTTTTCTTATCGCTTTGTCGTTGTATTTTTGTCTGTCGTCGTGCGATCCGTCTGTGTGTCTCCGACAACGCCGTCTGTGACATCTTCCGCACCGTCTTCAACGGCACGCCCCAAATCATCCGCCGCGCTCTCCACATCGTCTGTGACAGAACCGCTATCCTCGGTATAGCCGGTGCCATCGTTGCCGATAATGCCATCGCCGTTTTCATCTACCCATCCGGAGCCGGAACCGGTATCGGTGCGCGTCTGGGTCTCTGTTTCTGTCGTTGTGTTCTGATCCGCCGCTGTATTCGACATGCCGCAGCCGGTGAGCAGCAGTGCCAGCAAACAAACGGACGCGCCCATCATGCCCCATCTTTTTTTCATGCGCATTACCTCCAAAGGCTTATTTGCCTTTAGTTTTCCAAAACACGCAATTTTTATACCGACCAAAAAACACCGCCTAGCTCCGCGCACTGCGAGATTTCATGATAGAATAACGAGCCTTGACAGGAGAGTTCTCGTCGCGTATACTAGCTATATAGCCACTACGCGCTCGTGCGGACATCTTGGGCATTGTGACCCTTGCTCTCCGTAACAGCGTAGTGGCTTTTTCTTTGTCCCAATAGAACAAAGACGTTTCTCCGTTTGCGTAATCGTCCAGCGCGTCAGCCAGCAGGCGGGTGACTGCGTTCTTTCTGCCGTGTACGCTGGTTACGGCGTTGCTGTCAATTCGAACGCTATTCTGAACTCCAAAGCCGTCAATGACAACCGGCGCAATAACAGTATTCCCGTTGTGCGTGAATGGCAGCAGAGCAACGACACTGGTATCTCCCTGCGTTTTGGAAGCGATAACAGCAATTGGATGTTCCAATGCCTGCGGCAGCTGTTTCAGCCCGTCCGCACCGATTGTGTGGTCGGTGTTCTTTGTGCCATTGATTGCGTAATCTATGTGTGTCTGGTTGATGGTCATCGGCAGCGCGTTAAATCCAATCTTTTGAAAGATTGCGGGCGTTTTTCCAATCAACAACGAATCGTTCTTCGGTATCTTACCCTTCATCCAGTCATCAATCTGCTGGGCAAAAGATTTCGTATAGTCATATAGACTGCCGCCATCGGCAGTCTTTTTCTTTGCCGAATATCTCATGTTCTGCCGGCTTTTTTTCGTCAAACTCTTCGTTGTTTCCGGCTTGCGCGCCTTGGTTTTTACGCGCTTGCTGCTCGTCTGCTGCACGCCGTTGGCGCGTTCGGATGCCGCCTGAAAAGCGTCTGCCCACAGCCGTTCTGCGGTAGACATGCGCCGCAGGATTTTCTTTTCTGCTGCAGATGTGCCGTTGATAATTTTCCGCAGCTTCTTGAACGCATTGCGCAGCTTTTGCCAGAACGAGCGCGCCGCCTTGGGCTTGCTGTTGACAAATGCCTGAATGCTCTCCGGATCCGTCATCAGCTCGTTTGCCGCGTAATCCGCCGCAATTACGCTAATTTTGTATCAAATACAGAGCGGAAAAGACCCGCGCACAGCTGCGCGGGTCTTTCCTCTAAACATGTATAAAGGATTGATTGAGGGATTGCCAATTATTCCTCGTACTGCAGGGCGTCATAGCCGACTGCACCGGTACGAACCTTGATGACGTTCTGTACGTCATAGATAAAGATTTTGCCATCGCCGATATGACCGGTGTACAGCACCTTGCGGCAGGTGTCGACAACCTGTTCTACCGGAACCTTGCTGACAACCATTTCCACCTTTGTCTTTGGACGCAGGCTTGTGCTGACGGCAACGCCGCGGTAATACTCGGTTGCGCCCTTCTCTACGCCGCAGCCAAGTACATTGGTCACGGTCAAACCAGCCACGCCGATTTCTTCCAGCGCATCGCGCAGAACCTCCAGACGCGACTGACGGCAAATGACAACGACCTTGGACAGCTTGTGTCCGTCTGCGCCGGTAGACGGAACTTCTGTCGCCGGAACAGCCTGTTCAACCGGAACCGTTTGTTCGTTCTTTGCCTCCTTGTAGAAGCCGTTGACGGTCGGAATCGGCATGAAGTCTGCGTAAGCAGAGGTCAGACCGTGCTCCATAACGTCCAAACCGCGAATTTCTTCTTCTTCGGATACGCGCAGACCGATGGTGTGCGTGATGATAAAGAATACAATGGTCATGGTGACAGCGACCCAAGCGATGACGCAAACCACGCCGAGCAGCTGTACGAGGAAGAAGTGTGCGCCGTGACCATAGAACAGACCCTGATCCTTTGCGAGCAGGCCGGTCAGCAGGGTGCCCAGAGCACCGTTTACGCCGTGTACGCCGACAGCGCCAACCGGATCGTCAATCTTGAGAACTTTTTCTACAAATTCAATGCCGAATACAACAGCGAAGCCTGCACAGATGCCGATGATGGCTGCGCCGAGCGGGGTGACCATGTCACAGCCCGCAGTGATGGCTACCAGACCTGCCAGAGAGCCGTTCAGTGTCATGGATACATCCGGCTTGCCGTAGCGAATCCAAGTGATGCACATAACCGTAACGGTTGCAACAGCGGCAGCCATGTTGGTGGTAACGTAAACGGAAGCGGCGGATTCATATGCGCCGTTTGTCATGGCAACGGTGGATGCACCGTTGAATCCGAACCAGCAGAACCACAGGATGAATACACCCAGTGCGCCCAGCGTCAGAGAATGACCCGGAATTGCCTTCGGCTTGCCGTTCTTGTCATACTTGCCGATACGCGGGCCAAGGAATGCAGCGCCGACCAGAGCAGCTACGCCGCCGACCATGTGTACAGCGGTGGAGCCGGCAAAGTCATGGAAGCCGAGCTGAGACAGCCAGCCGCCGCCCCAAATCCAGTGGCCGGAAATCGGATAAATGACCGCACTGATGACCATGGAATAGATGCAGTACGAGATAAACTTGGTTCGCTCTGCCATGGCACCGGAAACGATGGTCGCTGCGGTTGCACAGAACACGGTCTGGAAAATCAGGGTGGTGAAGCCGCCCTCGCCGCCGTTGGTCATGAAGTCAAAGCCGCCGATGAGTGCGCCGGTGCCGCCGAACATGATGCCAAAGCCAATCAGCCAATAAATCGGTGTGCCGAGCGAAAAGTCCATCAGGTTTTTCATAATGATGTTGCCGGCATTCTTGGAACGGGTGAAGCCGGTTTCCACCATCGCAAAGCCTGCCTGCATAAAGAATACGAGCGCCGCGCCGAGCAGCGTCCAGGACGTGTCTATGGCAGAGGCATGGTCTGCCAATATCGCCATAATGTTCGTGGTATCCATATCGTATTATACCTCCAATGTGTGTTGTGAAACAAAAAAAGACGTGTACACCGCCCCCTGTTCGGGATTGGCATACACGTCTTTGTGTACGATGATAATGAAATTGTACAGAGATTAGCAGTTTACACCAAACAGCAGCTTATCATATGCCGGGAACGGCCAGTACTTTGCAGCGGTGTTTACTTCCAGCTCGTCTGCGACGGTGCGCAGCTGCTCCATAGCCGGAATGACGGTGTCGTGCTGATAGTCAGCAGCTTCCTGTACGCCCTCTACTGCATCAGCACCTGCGATGGCAGCGGACAGTGTCTCGATCTTGTCATAGGTGTCAGAAGCCAGTGCGGACAGCTTCTCCAGTTCCTTGATTTCCAGAGCCGCATCCAGACCCAGCTGCTTCTTGTTGCAGGCGATCTCGGACAGCTCCTTGGTGTAAGAGCCAACTGCCGGCAGAATGTCCTTCTTTGCCATGTCTACCATGGTGCGGGACTCGATCTTGATGAGCTTTGCATACTCCTCCAGCAGGATCTCCTTACGGGACAGCAGCTCGGTCTCGCTCAGAACGCCGGTTGCCTCAAAGACATCAACAAACTCATCGTAGCAAGCCAGTGCTTCCGGCGTGCTCTTCAGGTTCGGCAGGCCGCGCTTCTCAGCCTCTGCTACCCAGCTGTCATCATAGCCGTTACCGTTGAAGATGACGCGCTGATGTGCGGTCAGCTCGCGCTTAACCAGAGCATTCAGGGCAGCATCAAAGTCCTCTGCGCCTTCCAGCTCATCAGCATAGTTCTTAAATACGTCTGCTACAGCGGTATTCAGCATCATGTTGACGCAGGCGATGTTCTGAGAGGAACCCGGCATACGGAACTCAAAACGGTTGCCGGTGAACGCAAACGGAGAGGTTCTGTTGCGGTCGGTGTTATCCTTGGAGAATACCGGCAGCGTGGTAACGCCCAGCTGAATCTTTGCAGCGCCTGCACCAGCAGTATGGGTGCCGGCGATGATGTCATCGACAATGCTCTGCAGCTCGTCACCGAGGAATACGGAAACGATTGCCGGAGGAGCTTCATTTGCGCCCAGACGATGATCGTTGCCAGCGGATGCAACGGAGATACGCATCAGCTTTGCATACTTATCTACGGCAGAGATAACAGCGGTCAGAATCAGCATGAACTGTGCATTTTCCTTCGGATCGCTGCCCGGGTTCAGCAGGTTCTCGCCCTGATTGGTGGACATCGACCAGTTGTTATGCTTACCGGAACCGTTGACGCCGTCAAACGGCTTCTCATGCAGCAGGCAAACCATGCCGTGCTGGAGAGCGACCTTCTTGGCAACGTCCATAACCAGCTGGTTGTTGTCGGTTGCGGTGTTGGTGGTAGAGAAGATCGGTGCAATCTCGTGCTGTGCCGGAGCAACTTCGTTGTGCTTGGTCTTTGCCAGAATGCCGTACTTCCACAGCTCGGTATCCAGATCAGCCATAAATGCAGCAACGCGCGGCTTGATGGTGCCGAAATAATGGTCATCCATTTCCTGACCCTTCGGGCTCATAGCACCAAACAGGGTGCGGCCGGTAAAGATCAGATCCTTGCGCTGGTCGTAATACTTCTTATCTACGAGGAAGTACTCCTGCTCCGGACCTACGGTCGTGGTGACGCGCTCTACGTTCTTGCCGAACAGCTTGAGAATACGGCAAGCCTGCTTGCTGATCGCATCCATGGAGCGCAGCAGCGGGGTCTTCTTATCCAGCACCTCGCCGGTGTAGGAACAGAACGCGGTCGGAATGTACAGCGTGCCGTCCTTGACAAATGCGTAGGAGCTCGGATCCCATGCCGTGTAGCCGCGCGCCTCAAACGTTGCACGCAGACCGCCAGACGGGAACGAAGATGCGTCCGGCTCGCCCTGAATCAGCTCCTTGCCGCTGAACGACATGATGACGTTGCCGCCTGCCGTCGGGCTGATAAAGGAGTCATGCTTCTCAGCGGTCACACCGGTCATCGGCTGGAACCAATGGGTGTAATGGGTTGCGCCCTTGTCAACAGCCCAATCCTTCATTGCGTTTGCAACAACGTTTGCAATGCTGACGTCGAGAGAAGCACCCAGTTCGATGGTCTTCATGAGCTTCTTAAATACTTCCTTCGGCAGCTTCTCGCGCATTACGTTTTCGTTAAACACGTTCTCGCCGAAAATTTCCGGGACATTAATCATTGTACAACGCACCTCCATGCAGTGTATCTTAAAAAAGATCTCAAACAAACTTACTCAAGCGTATGCTTTTCTACTCCTGCTGAGTATAAAAAATAGGCGCCGCGGACATAACATCCACAGCGCCGTTGCTGTTTACGATGTCTATTATAGACCGTGATTTAGCGCGTGTCAACTAATTTTTCAAACTTTTCTGCGCGATACGGCAACTTTTACATTTTGCCCAGTCCTTCTTCTTTTTAAGTAACCTTTCTATGCAAGTTGTATGAAATCGAAAAAGCGGGCAAGATTTTTTTGCAGGATACTTGACGGATTCCTGCATTTATTATAGAATATGTTACATGAACAAAGGCGTTCATTCCAAAGTAAGTACTACTTTTACCACTTTTGGTGTAGTATTTATTTTGGAATGAGCGCTTTTTTGCTTTTTTCCGGTTATTTTGCACGATGTCGTGAAAGATGAACCAAATAAAGTTGCAAAACGCCGAGAGAATATCATCCGCTATACATTATATATGATACATGTGAAGGTTTTTGAGGAGGAATTGTATTTCATGAACGAGATCAGAACTGAAACTACAATGCCTGCCCGCGGTCTATACGATCCGCGGTATGAGCATGATGCCTGCGGCATCGGCGCAGTCGTCGATATCAAGGGCAGAAAAACGCACCAGACGGTGGACAATGCGCTGTCTATTGTAGAGAAGCTGGAGCACCGCGCCGGCAAGGACGCCGAGGGCAAGACCGGTGACGGCGTCGGCATCATGCTGCAGATTTCCCACAACTTCTTCACCAAGGCTGCCGCACAGGCCGGCATCCAGATTGGCGAAGAGCGCGATTACGGCATCGCGATGTTCTTCTTCCCGCAGGATACGCTCAAGCGTTCGCAGGCAAAGAAGATGTTCGAGGTTATTATCGAAAAAGAGGGCATGGAGTTCCTCGGCTGGCGCACCGTGCCCATCAATCCGGACGTTCTGGGCAACAAGGCACTCGCCTGTATGCCGTACATCGAGCAGGGCTTCGTTGCCCGCCCGAAGAACGTAAATAAGGGTCTGGATTTTGACCGCAAGCTGTACGTGGCGCGCCGCGTCTTTGAGCAGTCCAACGACAACACCTATGTCGTTTCGTTCTCCAGCCGCACCATTGTATATAAGGGCATGTTTTTGGTCGGCCAGCTGCGCAACTTCTACTGCGACCTGCTGGATGAGGATTACAAGTCCGCCATTGCGATGGTACATTCCCGTTTCTCCACCAACACCAACCCGTCTTGGGAGCGCGCACATCCGAACCGTTTCATCCTGCACAACGGCGAAATCAACACGATTCGCGGCAACGCGGATCGTATGCTTGCCCGCGAGGAGACGATGGAATCCGATGTCATGAGCGAGGAAGATCTCGACAAGGTCTATCCGGTTGTCAATCCGGCAGGTTCTGACTCCGCCCGTCTGGACAACACGCTGGAGTTCCTCGTTATGAACGGCATGGAGCTTCCGATGGCAGTGATGATCTGCATTCCGGAGCCGTGGTCGAACAACAAGAACATGCCGCGCGAGAAGCTGGACTTCTACCGCTACTACGCAACCATGATGGAGCCGTGGGACGGTCCGGCATCCATTATCTTTACCGACGGCGATGTTATGGGCGCTGTGCTCGACCGAAACGGCCTGCGTCCGTCCCGCTACTACGTCACCACGGATGATCAGCTGATTCTGTCCTCTGAGGTCGGCGTACTGGAGCTGGAGCCGGAAAAGATTGCCGTCAAGTCCCGCTTGCAGCCGGGCAAAATGCTGCTGGTTGATACGGTTTCCGGCCGTCTGATTGACGATGACGAGCTGAAGGAGCAGTATGCAACCCGTCAGCCGTACGGCGAGTGGCTGGATCAGAGCCTGCTCATGCTCAAGGATCTGCCGATTCCGAACCATCACATCCGCCGCTATTCCGGCGAGGAGCGCGGCCGCCTGTACAAGGCGTTCGGCTACACCTACGAGGAGGTCAAGGATTCGATTTTGCAGATGGCACAGACCGGCGCAGAGCCGACCGCCGCAATGGGCGTCGACATTCCGCTCGCTGTGCTGTCCGAGAAGCATCAGCCGCTGTTCAGCTACTTCAAGCAGCTGTTCGCACAGGTTACCAACCCGCCGATTGACGCCATCCGCGAGGAAATTGTCACGGATACCGCCGTATATCTCGGCCATGACGGCAACCTGCTCAGCGAAAATGCAGAAAATTGCAGCATGCTGCGCATTCAGAACCCGATTCTGACCGACATCGACCTGATGAAGATCAAAAACATGGATAAGCCGGGCTTCAAGGTTCAGACGATTTCCATGCTGTATTATAAAAACACCCCGCTCAAGCGCGCCATTGACCGCATGTTTGTGACCGCAGACCGCGCATACCGCAATGGCGCAAACATCCTGATTCTGTCCGACCGCGGCGTAGACGAGAACCATGTTGCGATTCCGTCCCTGCTCGCTGTTTCTGCCCTGCAGCAGTATCTGGTGCGCACCAAAAAGAGCACCTCCCTTTCCGTCATCGTGGAGACCGCAGAGCCGCGCGAGGTGCATCATTTCGCTACGCTGCTCGGCTACGGTGCATCCGCCGTCAACCCGTATCTGGCACAGGAGTGCATCGCAGAGCTGGTTGAAAAGCGTCTGCTCGACAAGGAAGTTTCGGTTGCCATCGACTCGTACAACAAGGCTGTGCTCAAGGGCATCGTCAAGATTGCATCTAAGATGGGTATCTCGACCATCCAGTCCTATCAGTCCGCACAGATTTTCGAGGCAATCGGCATCAAGCAGGAGGTCATTGACGAGTACTTCACCAACACCGTTTCCCGCGTCGGCGGCATCGGTCTGGAGGAAATCGGCGAGGTTGTCGAATTCCGCCACAACCATGCGTTCGACCCGCTGGGTCTGGCCATTGACACCACGCTCGACTCCCCCGGCACACACAAGTACCGCGCAGGCATCGGCTGTGAGGATCATCTATACAATCCAAAGACCATTGCGCTTCTGCAGCAGGCTGTTCGCACCGGCGACTACAGCATTTACCAGCAGTATGCAGAGACCGTCGACGATGCAGCCATCCCGCACACACTGCGCGGCCTGATGAGCTTCAAGTTTGACGAGAGCACGGCGATTCCGATTGAGGAAGTCGAGAGCGAATATGAGATTGTCAAGCGCTTCAAGACCGCAGCTATGTCCTACGGCTGTCTGTCCGCAGAGGCACATGAGTGTCTCGCCATCGCCATGAACCGTCTGGGCGGCCACTCCAACACCGGTGAAGGCGGCGAGCCTGCTGACCGCTACGGCACAGAGCGCGCCTGCTCCATCGTGCAGGTTGCATCCGGCCGTTTCGGCGTCAATTCGCAGTACCTGATGAGCGGTGATGAAATCCAGATCAAGATGGCACAGGGCGCAAAGCCGGGCGAAGGCGGCCACCTGCCGGGCAAGAAGGTTTACCCGTGGGTTGCCAAGACGCGTTTCTCCACGCCGGGCGTGGCGCTGATTTCTCCTCCGCCGCATCATGATATTTACTCCATCGAGGATTTGGCACAGCTGATTTACGACCTGAAGAACGCCAACAGAAAGGCGCGCATCAACGTCAAGCTGGTATCCGAAGCCGGTGTCGGCACGATTGCCGCAGGCGTTGCCAAGGGCGGCGCACAGGTCATCCTGATTTCCGGCTATGACGGCGGTTCCGGTGCAGCGCCGAAGAGCTCGATTCACAATGCCGGTCTGCCGTGGGAGCTGGGCGTTGCAGAAACCCATCAGACCCTGATTCAGAACGGTCTGCGTTCCCGCGTTGTCATTGAGGCTGACTCCAAGCTGATGACCGGACGCGATGTTGCCATCGCCTGCCTGCTCGGCGCAGAGGAATTTGGCTTTGCCACCGGCCCGCTGATCGCTATGGGCTGTGCGATGATGCGCGTGTGCAATCTGGACACCTGCCCGATGGGCATTGCGACCCAGAACCCGAAGCTGCGCGCGCGCTTCCAGGGCAAGCCGGAGCACGTACAGAACTACATGCTGTTCATCGCCCGCCAGCTGCGTGAAATCATGGCTGGGCTGGGCTTCCGCACCATCGACGAGATGGTTGGCCGCAGCGACAAGCTGGAGCGCCGCAAGAACATGCGCATCGGCCGTGCAGACACGGTAGACCTGTCCATGATTCTGGACAATCCGTATGTCGATGCACCGGAGCGTCATTTCGACCCGAAGCATGTCTATGATTTCCATCTGGAACAGACCGTCGATGAATCCGTATTCCTCAAGAAGATGGGCAAGAGCCTGAAGTCCGGCAAGCCGCAGTCCATCGAGCTGAAAATCAGCTCCACAGACCGCGCACTCGGCACCATCTTCGGCAGTGAAATCACCCGCCTGCACGGCTCTTCCCTGCCGGAGGACACCTACCGCATCAAGTGCTACGGCGGCGGCGGCCAGTCGTTCGGCGCCTTTATCCCGCAGGGCCTGACGATGGAGTTGGAGGGCGACTCCAACGACTACATCGGCAAGGGTCTGTCCGGCGGCAAGATTATCGTATACCCGCCGAAGGGCAGCCAGTTCCGCGCAGAGGACAACATCATCATCGGCAACGTTGCCTTCTACGGTGCAACCGCAGGCAAGGCATTTATCTCCGGTGTTGCCGGCGAACGCTTCTGTGTTCGTAACTCCGGCGCTGTCGCTGTCGTTGAAGGCGTCGGCGATCACGGCTGTGAATACATGACCGGCGGCCGCGTTGTTGTGCTCGGTTCGACCGGCAAGAACTTCGCAGCAGGCATGTCCGGCGGCATCGCTTACGTGCTGGATATGCACCGCGATCTGTACCTGCGTGCAAACAAGTCCATGGTAACCATCTCCACCGTGAGAGAGAAGCATGACATTCAGGAATTGAAGAACCTGATTGAGCAGCATGTCGCTGCAACCGGCTCCCACAAGGGTCAGGAAATCCTCGACAACTTCCAGAGCTACATCCCGTTCTTCAAGAAGATCATGCCAAACGACTACAACAGAATGCTGAAGGCAATCGCCAAGTCGGAAGAAAAGGGTCTGAGCCACGAGCAGGCTGAAATTGATGCATTCTACGCATCGGTAAACGGATAAAGGAGGACGAGAATCATGGGTAAGCCGACAGGATTTTTAGATTATGCGCGTGAGGAAAACCCGGCAATCGAGCCTCTGGTACGCATTGAGAACTTTAACGAATTTCACCCGCCCCTCGATCGAGAGCATCGGCAAAAGCAGGGCGCACGCTGCATGAACTGCGGCGTGCCGTTCTGCCAGAGCTGTGTGCAGCTCGCCGGCATGTACTCCGGCTGTCCGCTGCACAACTTGATTCCGGAGTGGAATGATATGATTTACCGCGGCAACTGGGAGCATGCGCTGGCGCGTCTGTGCAAGACCGCTTCCTTCCCGGAATTTACCGGCCGCGTCTGCCCGGGTCTGTGCATGGCTGCCTGCACCTGCGGCGCAAACGGAGATCCGGTCACCGTCAAGGAAAACGAACTGGCGCTGATTGAATACGGCTATGAGAACCATCTCATCAAGCCGCGCATTCCGGAAATCCGCACAGACAAGAAAATTGCCGTCGTCGGCTCCGGCCCGTCCGGCATGGCGACCGCTGATCTGCTCAACCGCCGCGGACACAACGTCACGGTATATGAGCGCTTTGACCGCGTCGGCGGCCTGATGATGTACGGCATTCCGAACATGAAGCTGGAAAAGCAGTACATTGACCGCCGCGTCAACCTGATGAAGCAGGAAGGCGTAACCTTCGTCACCAACGCCGACATCGGCAACACAATTCCGGCACAGGAGCTGCTGGACAGCTATGATGCCGTGGTTCTGTGCTGCGGCGCATCCAATCCGCGCGACCTGAACAATCCGGGACGCGATGCCAACGGCATCTATTTCGCTGTAGATTTCCTGCGTGCGAACACCAAGAGCCTGCTGGACTCCAACCTGACCGACGGCAAGAACATCTCCGCCAAGGGCAAGCACGTCATCGTTGTCGGCGGCGGCGACACCGGCAATGACTGCATCGGCACCTGCATCCGTCACGGCTGCAAGAGCATCACGGCACTGGAAATGATGCCGGAGCCGCCGGAGGAGCGTCTGCCGAGCAATCCGTGGCCGCAGTGGCCGCGCGTCAAAAAGACCGACTACGGCCATGAAGAAGCCATCGCGCTGTTCGGTCACGACCCGCGCCTGTATCAGACCACGATTAAGGAATTCCACAAGGACGAAAACGGCAACCTGAGTGCTGTCACGATTGTCTCTCTGGAGAGCAAGAAGGACGAAAAGACCGGCCGCTTTATGATGGTTCCGGTAGAAGGCTCGGAACAGACCCTGCCGTGCGAGCTGCTGCTCATTGCAGCCGGCTTCCTCGGCAGCCAGCCGTATGTCTCTGAGGCGTTCGGCGTGGAGCTCAACCAGCGCACCAACGTCAAAACCGCAGAGGGCAGCTACAAGACCAATGTCGACAAGGTCTTTACCGCCGGTGACATGCACCGCGGTCAGTCCCTCGTCGTTTGGGGCATCGCAGAAGGCCGTGCATGCGCACGGGAGGTTGACGAATACCTGATGGGCTACACCTGCCTGTAACCCTCGAAAACAGCACACAGTCTGCATAGGCACGCAGACGCATTCGTGCTATAATAAATGGACAGCAGGTCTGCTTTTTGCCTGCTGTCCGTTTCCGTTTTTATTTCAGGAGGATTCATGAATACCTATACATTTCAGGAAGTCATGCAGTACGTCATGGAGAACGATGTCAAGTTCATCCGTCTGGCGTTCTGCGATATTTTCGGCACGCAGAAAAATATTTCCATCATGCCGCGCGAGTTGTCGCGCGCATTCCGCGAGGGCATTTCGATTGACGCCTCGTCCATTCGCGGCTTTGCCAACGCCAACCGCTCGGATTTGCTGCTGTTTCCGGAGCCGTCCACGCTGTCCGTGCTGCCGTGGCGTCCGTCACAAGGGCGCGTTGTGCGCTTTTTCTGCGACATCAAGTATCCGGACGGCACGCCGTTTGAGTGCGACGCCCGCCAAGTGCTGCGTCAGGCGCAGTCTGACATGAAAAAGCTCGGCTATTCCGTCAAAATCGGCACGGAATGCGAGTTCTATCTGCTCAAGCAGGACGAAGAAGGCCTGCCGACCAAAACTCCGCACGACAACGCCTCGTACATGGACATCGCGCCGCTGGACAAGGGCGAAAACGTCCGCCGTCAGATTTGTCTGACGCTGGAGGAAATGAACCTGCGTCCGGAGGCCTCGCACCACGAGACCGGTCCGGGTCAGAACGAAATTGATTTCGCGTATGATTCCGCTGTGACCGCCGCCGACAACCTCATTACGTTCCGCGGCGTGGTCAAGACCATGGCATCGGTAAACGGTCTGTACGCGTCATTCCTGCCAAAAATCTACCGCGATCATCCGGGCAACGGTCTGCACATCAATCTGTCTCTGTTCCAGAACGGCGAAAACGTCTTTCACGGCGAAGGCGACGGACACTCCCCCGTGGCGGAGAGCTTTATGATGGGCATTCTGACGCGCTGCTATGAGATGTCCGCCTTCCTCAATCCGCTCGTCAATTCCTATGAGCGCCTCGGCGTGTACGAAGCGCCGCGCTACATCACATGGAGCCACCAGAACCGCTCTCAGCTCATCCGCATTCCTGCGGCGCACGGCGTCAACAACCGCATGGAGCTGCGCTCTCCGGACCCGTGTGCCAATCCATACCTCGCCTTCTCCCTGCTCATCCGTGCAGGCATGGAGGGCATCCAGCGCGAGCTCAAGCTGTGCGATCCGTGCAATCTGAATCTGTACGATGTGCCGGCTTCCATGGTGCGCGAATACGACTGTCTGCCGAACACGCTGATGGAAGCCATCCGCGCCGCGCAGGACAGCACCTTTGTTCGCGAGGCGCTGCCGGAAAAGATTTTGGACGCATATCTCTCTGCCAAGACCAGCGAGTGGAGACGCTACTCGGACGCACAGGACAAATCCTCCGTCATCGACTCGCTGTATTTTTATTCCTACTGATGACATCCTCCGGCTATGATATTGTATACCAGCTTATAAGGAGGTGTCTGCATGGAAAATGTCTTACTCGTAACCGCATCCAAAAAAAGCGCAGACATGTTGATCGGCCTGATTCACAGCAGCGGCTGGCATCCCGACCGCATTCTCGCCGCCGCCTCCTGCAGCGAAGCGCGGCGCAGGCTCATCGAAAACAATGTCGATCTCATCGTTATCAACGCGCCTTTGACCGATGAATTCGGTCACGAATTTGCGTCCTACGCCTGTCAGAATACCCTGTCCGGCGTGCTGATGCTGGTCAAGGCAGATCTCGCCGACACGGTCTCCGAGCGCGTGGAGCAGGACGGCGTGGTCGTCGTGACAAAACCCATTTCCCGCGCAGTCTTTTATCAGTCGCTGCATCTGGTCAACTCCGTCCGCCACCGCATTTATGCGCTGCAAAAGGAAAACCGCCAGCTGCGCCAGCGATTGGAGGATCTGCGCGTAATCAATCGGGCAAAATGCCTGCTCATCGCGGAAAAGCACATGAGTGAGGACGAAGCCCATTCATACATCGAGAAAAAAGCGATGGACTTCCGACAGTCCAAGCGCGATATTGCGGATGAAATTATCCGTTCATTTGATTGACAAATTACCAGCAGGGCCGCTGGTTTCTTTTGAAAGTTATTTCCATGCACTCTTGCAATGCGGATATAATCAGGTTATAATAAAATCTGAATGTACACGACGCACGAAACGTGCGGAATATCCATATTAGATTTGAGATGAGGATGACACGCATGAAGTTGAAGTTCACGAAAATGCACGGCTGCGGCAATGATTACATCTATTTTAACTGCTTTGAGCAGCAAGTCGCAGATCCGGAAGCCCTCTCTATCCGTCTTTCCGATCGCCATTTCGGCATCGGCGGCGACGGCATCGTCCTGATTTGTCCATCCGACGTGGCAGACGCAAAAATGCGCATGTTCAACGCGGACGGCAGCGAGGGAAAAATGTGCGGCAACGCAACCCGCTGCATCGGCAAATATATGTACGAGCACGGCTTGATTTCCAAGCCGGAAATGACACTGGAAACGCTCAGCGGCATCAAAATTTTGAAGATGACCGAGCAAGACGGCAAGATTGCCTCTGTCCGCGTGGACATGGGCAAGGCCATCCTCAAGCCGTCGGAAATCCCGACTCGATACGAGGGCGACACCGCCGTATCCGTTCCGCTCACCGTAGACGGCACGGAGTACGCAGTCACCTGCGTGTCGATGGGCAACCCGCACTGCATCGTTTTCGTGGATCAGGACGTCAGCACGCTTGATCTGCCGAAAATCGGCCCGTCCTTCGAGAACCACGACATGTTCCCGGAGCGCATCAACACGGAGTTTATCCGCGTGATCGACGACCACACCCTGCAGATGCGCGTTTGGGAGCGCGGCAGCGGCGAGACGCTCGCCTGCGGCACCGGCGCTTGTGCGGCAGCTGTCGCTTCGGTACTCAATGGATACTGCCCGAAGGGCGAGGACATCACCATTCATCTGATCGGCGGAGATTTGAACATCCGCTATACCGATGAGGCCGTATTCCTCACCGGCCCTGCTACCACCGTATTCGAAGGGAGTATTGAATTATGACAAAGTATATCTTTGTAACCGGCGGCGTTGTTTCCGGCCTTGGCAAGGGCATCACTGCCGCTTCGCTTGGCCGACTGCTCAAATCCCGCGGTCTCAAGATCGCAGCACAGAAGCTCGACCCATACATCAACGTTGACCCGGGCACGATGAGCCCGTTCCAGCACGGCGAGGTGTACGTCACGGAGGACGGCGCGGAAACCGATCTGGATCTCGGTCACTACGAGCGCTTCATTGACGAGGATTTGAACAAGTATTCCAACCTCACCACCGGCAAGGTATACTGGAACGTTCTGAACAAGGAACGCCGCGGCGATTATCTGGGCGAAACCGTACAGGTTATCCCGCACATTACCGACGAAATCAAGTCGTTTATCTATTCTGTCGGCAAAAAAACCAGCGCCGATGTTGTCATCACGGAAATCGGCGGCACGACCGGCGATATTGAGTCGCAGCCGTTTCTGGAGGCCATCCGTCAGGTATCGACGGAGGTAGGCCGCCGCAATTGCCTGTTTATTCATGTCACGCTGGTTCCGTTTATCTCCGGTTCTGATGAGCCGAAGTCCAAGCCGACCCAGCACTCCGTCAAGGAGCTGCGCGGTCTGGGCATCCAGCCGGACATGATTGTCTGCCGTGTGGATCAGCCGCTCACCGACGACATCCGTCACAAGATTTCCATGTTCTGCAATGTCCAGCCCGACTGCGTCATTGAAAACCGCACGATGCCGGTTTTGTATCAGGCGCCGCTGATGCTGGAGCAGAGCCATTTCTGCGACATCGTCTGCCGCGAGCTGTCTTTGGGCTGCGGCAAGGGCGACATGAGCGAGTGGTATGAAATGATCGACCGCATTGACAGCCGCAAGGGCTCTGTCAAGATTGCACTTGTCGGCAAATATGTTCGTCTGCACGACGCCTATCTGTCCGTCGCAGAAGCCCTGCAGCACGGCGGCTTTGAAAACGGCGTGGAAGTCAACATTGACTGGGTGGATTCCGAGGACATCAACGATTCGACGGTGGACAAGCTGCTGTCCGACTGTGACGGCGTCATTCTGCCGGGCGGCTTCGGTCACCGCGGCATCGAGGGCATGATTTGCGCCGCAAACTACTGCCGCGTCCGCAACATTCCGTATTTCGGCATTTGTCTCGGCATGCAGATCGCGGTCATTTCCTATGCCCGCAACGTGCTCGGCTACGAGGATGCAGACTCCGGTGAATTTGCTCCGGAGAGCCGTCACCGCGTCATTGACCTGATGGAGAGCCAGTACGGCGTTTCCACCAAGGGCGGTACGATGCGTCTGGGCGCTTACCCGTGCCGCATTCGTCCGAACACCCGGATGGCAGAGGCGTACAAGCAGGAGCAGATTTCCGAGCGCCATCGTCATCGCTACGAATTTAACAACGAATTCCGCGCCGAAATCGAAGATGCCGGCATGATTATCTCGGGTACGTCCCCGTCCGGCGAGCTGGTCGAGACCGTGGAAATTCCGAATCATCCGTTCTATGTCGGCGTACAGTTCCATCCGGAATTCAAGTCTCGCCCGAACCGCGCTCACCCGCTGTTCAAGGCATTTATTGCAGCATCAAAGAAAAGGAGTTTTGAAACCCATGAAAATGAATCATAATTTTTCCAACATCGCGCAGAGCTATCTGTTCTCCACGGTTGCGAAGAAGGTTGCGGACTACACCGCAGCACATCCGGACAAGAAGGTCATCCGTCTGGGCATCGGTGATGTCACCCTGCCGCTGCCGCAGGTTGCCATTGACGCCATGCATGCAGCCGTTGACGAGCAGAGCAAGCAGGAGACCTTCCACGGCTACGGTCCGGAGCAGGGTTATGATTTCCTGAAGGAATCCATTCAGGCATACTACGGCATGCGCGACACCAAGCTGGAGCTGGACGAGATCTTTGTATCCGACGGCGCCAAGTCTGACGTCGGCAACATTCTGGATCTGTTCGACAAGGACAACACGGTTCTGGTTCCGGATCCGGTATATCCGGTATACGTGGACACCAACGTTATGGGCGGCCGCAAAATCGCGTACATGAACGCAAACGAGTCCAACGGCTTCCTGCCGCTGCCGGACCCGTCCGTCAAGGCTGACATCATTTATCTGTGCTCCCCGAACAACCCGACCGGCGCTGCCTACGACCGCGCAAGCCTGAAGGCTTGGGTAGATTACGCACTGGCAAACGATGCCATTATCCTGTACGATGCCGCTTACGAGTGCTTCGTATCCGAGGATATGCCGCGCTCCATCTATGAAATCGAGGGCGCAAAGGATTGTGCGATTGAGTTCTGCTCGTTCTCCAAGACCGCAGGCTTCACCGGCACCCGCTGCGGCTACACCATCGTTCCGGTACAGCTGGAGCGCGAGGGCATGAGCCTGAACAAGATGTGGCTGCGCCGCCAGACCACCAAGTTCAACGGCGTTGCTTACATTGTACAGCGCGGCGCCGCTGCCATCTTCTCCGAGGAAGGCGTCAAGCAGGTACAGGAGCATCTGGACTACTACCGCGAAAATGCCCGCATTCTGGCTGAGGCCATGGACGAGCTGGGCATCTGGTACACCGGCGGCAAGAACTCCCCGTACATCTGGCTCAAGTGCCCGAACGGCATGGAGTCCTGGGAATTCTTTGATTACCTGCTGGAAAATGCCAATGTTGTCGGCACACCAGGCGCAGGCTTTGGTGAAAACGGCAAAAACTTTTTCCGCCTGACTGCTTTTGGTGACCGAGAGAACACCATTGAGGCAGTTGCGCGCATCAAAAAGCTGCTTTCCTGAACTTTTCGACGGGTTTAACGTTTATCTAACGAAATTTTTCTGAAATTATACAATTTCACAAGGGATGCCTTTCGTAACATTTGGCATCCCTTGACTTTTTTTTGCCTGAACGGTATAATAAGCCTGTTTTAAGTCCAATGGAGGCGCTTTTTGAATGAAAAATAAGTTAAGTTTGTGTAAGCAGTTCCTCGCGTCCAACTTCTCGAACATTTTCTTCCTGTTGTCGCCACTTGCGACATTCCTCGTGGTGGAAATTCTTGAGTACGGCGGCTCGGACAGCAAATGCCTCTGGCCAAACCAGCTGGCATTCTGGGCAAATATCCTGTTTTACTACGGTATTTTCCTTCTGTTCCGTGCGGTCACCGGACGCCCCCGTTTTACGATTGTATTTCTCAATTTTGTCTTTTTGATTTTCGGCATCTGCAACCACTATTCCATCCAAATCCGAAACGAACCAATTGTTCCTTGGGATTTGTATGCCGCCGGCACGGCTGCCGAAGCACTCAACGGTTTCCAGTGGACGGTTCCGCTCGAAATCATCATTTGTTCCATCGCCTGCCTGATCTGGTGGGTGCTCACTGTCAAATTCCTGCGCTTTCCGAAGCAAAAGCTGCGCACCCGCGCCGGAAGCCTCGGTCTGTCCGCTGTCATGCTGACCGGCTTTGTGCTGTTCGCCTCTGTCGGCAGCGGCAACTTCTACATCAGCGCATGGCGTCAGGTAACCGCCAACCGCAAAAACGGCATGGCGCTCAACTTCGCTATCAACATGGATACGCTGTTTGTCGAGGCTCCGACCGACTATTCCAAGGAAAACGCATCTACGATTTTGTCCTCTGTCTCCAAGGAGGACGAGACCGCATCGGCAAACAATGTACAGCCGAACATCATCGCCGTGATGGACGAGACCTTTGCGGATTTGTCCATTCTCGGTGATTTGGGTCTGGAGAACACCGATGATGTCATGCCGTTCGTGCACTCGCTGAGCGGTCAGCCCAACACCATCACGGGTCAGCTGGTTGTCCCTGCCTTCGGCGGCGGCACCTGCAACTCGGAATACGAGTTTTTGACCAGCAATTCCTATGCGTTCTTCAAGTCCGGCAGCTATCCGATGCTGCAGTACGTGCACAACAACACGGAATCCATGGCATCCGTCCTCAAGCAGCAGGGCTACAACACGATCGGCATGCATCCGTATTACGGCTCGGGCTGGGCACGCAACAAGGCATATCCGCTGATGGGCTTTGATAAATTCTTGGACATCGACTCGTTTGACGATGCAACGACCAAGTATCTGCGCCGCTATGTCAGCGATGAATCCTCGTTCAACAAGGTCATCGACCTGTACAACCAGAACAAGAAGCAGTCCGACAATCCGCTGTTCCTGTTCAACGTCACGATTCAGAATCACTGCGGCTACGACACGGTATATGACAATTTTCCGGAAAACGTAGACTTCCAGTTTGATTCTCTGTACCCGTACACCAAGCAGTATCTGTCTCTGATTCAGGAGTCGGATAAGCAGATCAAGAATCTGGTGGACTACTTCAGTAAGGTGGATGAACCGACGATTATCGTTCTGTTCGGCGACCACATGCCGTACATCGAAAATTCGTTCTACAATCACCTGACTCGCGGTTCGTCCAAGACGACCTCGGAAATCGAGCTGGATCAGCACACTGTTCCGTTCTTTATCTGGGCAAACTACGACATTGACACCTCGGATTATGCCAACATCGGCCGCATCAGTGCGAACTATCTCGGCCCTGTTACCATGAAGGTAGCCGGTGCAAAGCTGAGCGACTACGAGGAATACGTATACAGCCTGATGGAGAAGTATCCGGTTATCTCCGCTTCCGGCTGCATCAACAGCAAGGGCATTTACGTCCCGCTGGACATGGCAGCTTCCGACCTGCACGATTACAAGATTGTGCAGTATCAGTACGTGTTTGACAACGCAGACAAAATCCTCAGTCAGGCGGGCAGCGGTTCCGGCAGCGGCTCTAAGTAAATCGCACATACACCAAAAGACGAATGGCCTTCACCATTCGTCTTTTTTCTTGTATTCTTATCCCCTGCCTGCTATACTAACTGTAACAACAGCAAGGAGGGATTTCCCATGAAAAAATTGCGCATCGGCGTCGTCGGTCTCGGCGACATCAGCCGCGTCTATCTCAACAACCTGAAAAAATACAGCGATCTTGTGACCATTGACGCCTGTGCTTCGCGCAGCTTGGAAAAGGCACAGAAAAAAGCTGAGGAATTCGGCATCCCGCACGCCTACGCCTGTGCAGAGGATTTGATTGAACAGGCGGATGTGGATTTGATTCTCAATCTGACCACACCGGACGCACACTATCGGCTCAACAAGCTGGCGCTGACCTGCGGCAAGCATGTCTACACGGAAAAGCCGCTCGCCTTCACCTATGCCGAGGGCAAGGAGCTGGTGGACTTGGCGCAGTCCAAGCATCTGCGCATCGGCTGTGCACCGGATACCTTTTTGGGCGCACGGCTGCAAACCTGCCGCGATATTTTGGACTCCGGTAAAATTGGTGAGGTCATCGGCGCCTCGGCATTTGTCATCTATCACGGCTGTGAGACCTTCCACCCCAATCCGGCATTTTATTATCACACGGGCGCAGGCCCGCTCATGGACATCGGCCCATACTATGTCACCGCACTGCTATCGCTGCTCGGACCGGTGCAGGCATGCTGTGCCATGTCCAAGCGCACGTTCGACCAGCGTCCGATTTCCACTGAGCCGCACCGCGGTGAGATGATTGATGTCGAAGTGGATACCTACACGACTGGACTCATGCAGTTTGCTTCGGGCGCCATCGGCACGGCAATTTTCTCGTTTGACGTGTGGGATTCCAACCTGCCGCGCATCGAAATTTACGGCACCAAGGGCACGCTGTGCCTGCCGGATATCGACCCGCTGGACGGCCCGAACATCTTCGGCGGTGACATTTGGCTGCGCACAGAGGAAAATTACCGCTGGTACAGCCAGCCGCGCGATTGGTTTGACGTCAAGAAGGACTGGGAGCACGTGCCGCTCACGCGCCCGTTTGCATCGACCAGCCATTCCGAAAACAGCCGCGGCATCGGTCTGATTGATATGGTGCTCGCGATCGCTGAGAACCGCCCAGAGCGCGCCAGCGGCCGCATGGCATTGCATTCCCTCGAAATGATGGAAAAGATGCTAAGCGGCGCGAAAACGCAGCAATTCGGCATTCTCGAAACGACGTTTGACCGTCCGCAGCCGCTTCCGGCAGATTTTCCGGTTCGATAATTAAAGCAAAATACCTGTGAGAAAATTTTTGTGTTCCTCACAGGTATTTTTTTATGCTTTTTGCTTGTCCTGTTCTATCAGCATGCACAGGGCAGAAACCGCCGCCTGTATGCCGCGTGCCGCAGCGCCTTCCGGCACATCCGGCTGTTCGCTGTCATCGTTCCACAGCACATTGAGCACGGCACCCACGCGCACATGCAGCGCCGCACCGGCGGTGAACAGCGCCGCCGCCTCCATCTCACTGGCGAGCACGCCCGCCGCCGTCCACGCCGTCCATTTTTCCTTCAAATCTGCCGCAATCGGCTGACACTGCGGACGAATTTCGCCGTAAAAGCTGTCCTTGGACTGAACCACGCCGACATGGGTGCGATACCCCAGTGCCTCGCAGGCATTTGCCAGCGCGTGCACGACCGGATAGCTCGCCGCCGCCGGATACTCTAGCGGCAGATATTCGCGCGATGTGCCCTCTTGCCGAACCGCCGCTGTCGCGACCACAACATCGCCGCCGCACACAGCCGCATCCACGCCGCCGCAGGTACCCACACGGATAAATGTATCTGCGCCGCACTCGACCAATTCTTCCAGCGCAATCGCCGCAGACGGCCCGCCGATGCCCGTCGAGCACACCGTCACGCGTTCACCGTTCAAATGTCCCGTATACACATGAAATTCTCGATTGTATGAGATTTCCTGCGCATCGTCCAAAAGCTGCGCAATGACCGCACAGCGCCCCGGATCGCCGGGCAGAATGACATACCGCCCGATATCCTCGGCAGTACACTGCAGGTGCATTTGTTTTCCGTGGATGAGCATGTCACTTCTCTCCTTCCGTTCCGTCCGCATGGACGATGCGGCGAATATTCTTTTCCGCCTTGCTGCGCGGAATCATAATCATGTGCCCGCAGCCCATGCATTTGAGCCGAAAATCCATACCGACACGCAGAACTTCCCAGTCCTTGCTGCCGCAGGGGTGTCCTTTTTTCATCGTCAAAATATCGCCAAGACGAATATCCATTGTCCGCGTCCCTCCTTGTGTATGTATATCGAGTATAGCATATTCCCTGTTTTTTGACCAGTCGGGTGCGGGAAATTTCCCGTTTGCCAGCCATATTTTGTGCGCTGTGTGCATATAGTCTTACCAATCTACGGAAAAGCAAAAACGTTGAGAACGGAGGGAATTCATGCAGACAGACTATGCACCGGAATGCTTACACACAGACGTACCGTCCAAAGAAGCAATGCTTGCCGCCGCGCAGGACGGCAGCATTTTACAAGCCACCGCCACCCGCTGCGATGTGCAGCACAACCTCATTCTTCCGCTGGACGGCATGACCGGCATCATGCCGCGCGAGGAATGCGCCCTCGGCATCGACACGGGAACGACGCGAGAAATCGCCATTTTGTCCCGCGTCGGCAAGCCGGTGAGCTTTCAGGTTCTGCGCATACGCGGCGATGTGGCGTATGTATCGCGCAAGCGCGCCCAGCAGCGCGCCTTTGAGCAGCTCCTGCACAAACGCCCCGGAGACATTCTCCCCGTCCGTGTGACGCATTTGGAGCCGTTCGGCGCGTTTGTCGACGCCGGATGCGGCTTGGTGTCTCTGATTGGCATTGAGAATCTATCCGTCAGCCGTATTTTCCACCCGTCCGACCGCGTGCAGGTCGGCCAGCAGCTATACGCCGTCCTGTCCGGTATTGATGCAGACACCGGACGCATCAGCCTGACGCACCGCGAGCTGCTCGGCACATGGGCGGAAAACGCCGCACAGTTCGCCGCCGGTGAGACCGTCTGCGGCATTGTGCGCAGCGTGGAGGACTACGGCGTGTTCATCGAGCTGGCGCCCAATTTATCCGGTCTGGCGGAGCTGCGCTTTCCGGTTGCCGCCGGAGATTTGGTCTCCTGCTACATCAAGTCCATTTTGCCGGAGCGCATGAAAATCAAACTCAACCTCATCGACCGCATCGGAACCGCGCCGGTGCCGCCGCCCCCGCTGCCGTATTTTATCACAAGCGGGCACATCTCGCGCTGGCAGTACTCGCCGCCGTGCTGTGCGGCGCGGCACATCTGCACGGAATTTGACGAACCGTCCATCGAGGATTTGTAACACAAACAGGGTGCTGCCGCTCTTTGGCAACACCCTATTTTCGTTCAGCGATTTTTTCTCTTATATCCCTCGTTAAAGTATTTACCCGCACGAATTTCATCGGTCATCCCCGGATATGGTGCTTCCATATGATATGTGTTTTTAAACACGTCAATATTTACATGTTTTATTTTACAAACATTCTGTGGTATAATACAGGTACTCTACCGAAAGGAACGATACGATGGGAACACTACGCTACGCAATTCTCGGTCTGCTCAACCGCAAAGCCATGACCGGTTACGATTTATCCAAGGAATTTCAAACATCTCTTGCAGAATTCTGGCACGCCAAGCACAGCCAAATCTATCCGGAGCTGAAAGCCTTGGCAGAAGATGGTCTGATTACCTTCCAGACGGAAATCACCGGCACAGTGCTGGAAAAAAAGGTCTATTCCATTACCGAAGCCGGAAAAACAGAATTTTTGCAGTGGGAGCAAAGCAAGAGCAAAATCAAGCGCCTGCCCAAGGACGAATTCAAGCTGCGGCTGTTTTTCTCGGACAGCCTGCCCAAGCAGGCGCAAATTCAGCTGCTCACAGACCAGCTGCAGCAGCACGAGCAATGGCTGCAGCGGCTGCACGGCGATTTATCCAAATTTGATACGATTCCACCGGCAGACGACGCCGCATTCAGCGATTATCTCGTTTTATTGGGCGCCATCAGCCGCGAGAAAAGCATGTGCGACTGGCTGCAGACCTGTATCGAATTGTGCGAGACAAAAACCCCGTTTACGACATCGTAAACGGGGTTTTAACATAGTTTTAGAATATTATCACTCGAGCACAGCGCCCTTGTTTGCGGAGCTTACAAGGCGTGCATAGCGGGACAGCCAGCCGGTCTTGACCTTCGGCTCATGCGGTACGAATGCCGCACGGCGCTTTGCAAATTCCTCCTCGGAAACCTTTGCGTTGACAGCGTGGTTCGGGATATCGATCTCGATGATGTCGCCCTCTTCCAGCAGTCCGATTTCGCCGCCCTGTGCAGCTTCCGGACAAACATGTCCGATGGAAGCGCCGCGGGATGCGCCGGAGAAACGGCCGTCGGTAATCAGTGCAACGTCCTTGTCCAGCTTCATGCCTGCCAGTGCAGAGGTCGGATTCAGCATCTCACGCATACCAGGGCCGCCCTTCGGACCCTCGTAGCGGATGATAACGACATCGCCCGGAACAATCTTGCCGGTATAAATAGCCTGAATGGCATCTTCCTCGCCGTCAAAGATGCGGGCAGGGCCGGTGTGCTTCATCATTTCCGGAGCAACGGCGCTCTGCTTGACTGCACAGCCTTCCTTGGCAATGTTACCCCACAGAATCGCGATGCCGCCGGTCTGCATGTACGGGTTGTCAATCGGACGGATGACGTTCGGGTTCTTGTTGACGCAGCCCTTGATGTTCTCGCCAACCTTCTTGCCGGTTGCCGTAATGGTATCCAGCTCAATCAGGTTCTTCTTGGACAGCTCGTTCATAACCGCATAGATGCCGCCAGCCTCATTCAGCTCCTGAATGTAGGTTCTGCCGGCCGGTGCCAGATGGCACAGGTTCGGCGTGGTGTCGGATACATGGTTCATCTTCTCCAGATCCAGCTGAATACCTGCCTCATGCGAGATTGCCAGCAGATGCAGAACGGTATTGGTGGAGCAGCCCAGCGCCATCTCGCACTCCAGTGCGTTGTGAATGGACTTCTCGTTGATGATGTCACGCGGCTTGATGTCCTTTTCCAGCAGCTCCATGATCTTCATACCAGCGTGCTTTGCCAGCTGAATGCGGTCGGAATGTACCGCCGGAATGGTGCCGTTGCCCGGCAGAGCCATACCGATTGCCTCGCACAGGCAGTTCATGGAATTTGCGGTGTACATGCCGGAGCAAGAACCGCAGCCCGGGCAGGAATGGCACTCAACATCGGTCAGCTCCTCATCATTGATGAGGTTTGCCTTGCGCGCGCCGACAGACTCAAAGGTATAGGACAGGGATACGTTCTCACCCTTGACATGGCCTGCCAGCATCGGACCGCCGGATACAACGATGGACGGGATGTTCAGGCGAGCTGCTGCCATGACCATGCCCGGAACAATCTTATCACAGTTCGGGATGAGCACGAGCGCGTCAAACTGATGTGCCTGTGCCAGTGTTTCCACGGAATCGGCAATCAGTTCGCGGGACGGCAGAGAATACTTCATGCCGATATGACCCATCGCAATGCCGTCACAGACGCCGATTGCCGGTACCAGAATCGGTGTGCCGCCAGCCATGCTGACGCCGGTCTTGACAGCAGCGGCAATTTTATCCAGATTGATGTGACCCGGAATAATCTCGCTGTATGCGGAAACCACGCCGATAATCGGACGCGCCATCTCCTCCTCGGTCAGACCGCAGGCACGCAGCAGCGAACGGTTCGGCACGCGCTCAACGCCCTTTGTAATATTATGACTTCTTAATTCCATAAAAGCACCTCCAAGGCGGCATATACACCGCCGCGATAAAAAAAGCGGGAACAGGCGCATGACCCGTCCCCGCTGTATCTTTACAAAACATGCGTAAATTTGTCATGTACTTTTTTATTATAAAAGAATGCATGACACAAATCAAGGGCAGGACGTCAGATTTCTCAGTCCTTGTCCTTATCCCAATGCACGGCTGTGATGCCGGTGCGGCTGGACTCCACAACATCAAAGTTCTGCATGATGGACAGGAAGGTATCCAGCTTGGACGGTACACCGGAAATGCGGACAATGATGGAGTGCTCGCCTGCGTTGACAACGTCTGCCTGATAGACGTCGCACAGCTCGCGGATGCTCTCCTGCACGTTTGCGTCACCTGCAATCTTAATCAGCGCCAGCTCGCGGCAGAACGCCTCATCCTCCTTGATGTGGACAACCTCTACACATTCCTCCAGCTTGCGCATCTGCTTGAGAATCTGATCCAGCGTGTATGCATCGCCGACGGTCACGATGGTGATGCGGGAAAACTTCTCGTCCACAGTCGGAGAAACCGTCAGGGAATAAATGTTGAAGCCGCGGCGGCCGAACAGGCTGGAAACGCGAGCCAGTACACCGGAGTTATTTTGTACGACGGCCGAAATAATATACTTTTCCATGGGTTCTTCCTCCTCGATCAATCGATGATAACGTTGCGAACGGTCTCGCCGCCCGGAATGAACGGCAGAACGCGCTCGGTCTTATCAATGTGTGCATCAATCAGAACCGGGCCGTCTGTGGTTGCCAGCGCTTCCTTCATGCATGCCTCAAAGCCTGCCAGTGTGTCGCAGCGCAGACCCTTCGCGCCGAATGCCTCTGCCAGCTTGACAAAGTCGGTCTTGCGGTGCGGGTCGGTGTTGGAATAGCGCTTGCCATAGAACGAGGTCTGCCACTGATATACCATGCCGAGTACACTGTTGTTGACGACAACCGTGATAACCGGCAGGTTGTTGCTGACCGCCGTGCACATTTCCTGTAAGTTCATATGGAAGCTGCCGTCGCCCGTGACATGAACCACGCGCTTGTCCGGCTCGCCTACCTGCGCGCCGATGGCTGCGCCGTAGCCGAAGCCCATGGTGCCCAGACCGCCGGAGGTCAGGAACGTGCGCGGCTTGGAGCGGCCGGTAAACTGTGCAGCCCACATCTGGTGCTGGCCGACGTCGGTTGCCACAATGTCATCCTTGCCAATCAGCTCGTCAATTTTCTTCATCAGCTGATGCGGGCGCAGAACGGCATCATTGTCCTTCGGCTTATAGTCCATGCGCTCCTTCCAAGAAGCAATCTGCTCCTTCCACGGCGTGTGGTCTGCATGGTCGATGAGCGGCAGAATCGCCTCCAGCACGTCGTGTACATCGCCGATGACGCTGTGCTCTACCGCGATGTTCTTGTTTACCTCGGACTCGTCAATATCAACCTGAACAACCTTTGCGGCAGATGCGAAATCTCCCATCTTGGTTGCCACGCGGTCGGAGAAACGGGTGCCCAGCGCAATAACCAGATCCGCATTGTCTACGGCGCGGCCGGCGGATACCCAGCCGTGCATGCCGATGAGACCCAGATTGAGCGGCTCCTCCTTATCCAGTGCGCCAATGCCCATCAGCGAATGACACGCCGGAATGTCTCCGCGCTTCATAAAGCGCAGCAGCAGCTCGCAGGCATCCGACGAAATCACGCCGCCGCCGAACAGGATGACCGGACGCTCTGCCGCGTTGACCATCTCTGCCATCTTGGAAATCTGCTCGTGCTGAATCTTCGGATTCGGGCGCTTATGTACCGCCGGCTTGTGCTCAAACTCACAGACTGCCGCGGTGACATCCTTCGGAATATCAATGAGAACCGGACCCGGACGGCCGCTGATGGCAATTTCATATGCCTGACGAACGGTGTCTGCCAGCTCCTCGACGTTGCGGACAACGAAGTTGTGCTTGGTAATCGGCATGGTCACGCCTGCAATGTAAATTTCCTGAAAGCTGTCTCGGCCGATAAAATTGGTGCCGACATTCGCGGTAATGGCAATGAGCGGAATGGAATCCATAAATGCGGTTGCGATGCCGGTGACGAGGTTGGTCGCACCCGGACCCGACGTTGCCAGAACAACGCCTACCTTGCCGGTGGCGCGGGCATAGCCATCTGCCGCATGCGATGCGCCCTGCTCGTGCGCCGCCAAAACATGGCGGATGCGGTCGGAATACTTGTACAGTTCATCATAAATGTTCAGGGCTGCGCCGCCCGGATAACCAAAAATGGTGTCGGTACCCTGTTCCAGCAGTGTCTCAAGCAGAATCTGTGAACCATTGAGTTTCATGAGCCATCTCTCCTATATCGTGATATTTTGTCCTATTTTTTCGCGCCGATTGCCGGATGGTAAATCAAAAAAAGCCTTTATCTCTACAAAAAGAGACAAAGACTAGCTCTGCGGTACCACTCTCATTGCTGCCAAAGCGCGGCAGCCACTTCACATCGGCACAACGTGTGCGTAATGCTTTGCCCGTTAACGGAGGCCTAACCCGATTCAGACTACTAAGCTCTGCGCCGTTCTCCTGAACTGCTCGCGGACGACGTTCACACTTCTTCCCTGCTGCCTCGCACCAAACGGCAGCTCTCTGAAAGTTGCGGAAGAGTTACTCTTTCCGGTCTTTGCATTTTTATATCTAAGTATTTCTAATTATATCTTGTAAATTCAAAAAGTCAATCATTATTTTTATTTTTTCGCATTTCTCCGGTTTTCCATGCAAATTTTCAAAGATCCTGCATACTTTGCCCAAATCCGGCAAAGCTAACGGCAAGTCGTTGGGAGGTGGTTTTCCTGTTTCTTTCATTCATGCGCACGCTTTTGGTATATGCCGCGCTCATCGGCGGTCTGCGCTTTACCGGAAAGCGGCAGCTCGGTGAGCTGTCCACCTCGGAATTTGCCGTCACCATACTGGTTTCCGAGCTCGCCTCTGTTCCGCTGCAGGACCCCGCCATTCCGCTGCTCGGCGGCATCGTCCCGCTCGTCACGCTGCTCGCCGTGGAGGTGCTGCTGTCGTGCCTGTGCCGTCGGAGCATCCGTTTCCGCCGCCTGCTGTGCGGCAATCCGTGCATGGTCATTCGAGACGGAAAATTCGACCCCGACATGCTGCGCCTGCTGCGTTTGTCACCGGAGGACGTGCTGGAAGGCCTGCGCATGGCGGGCGTCGCGCTGGTGTCGGATGTCCGCTGCGGCATCATCGAAACCAACGGGCAGCTCAGCGTCCTGCCCTATGCAGACAAGCAGCCGCTCACGCCGTCCGACCTCGGCAAGCACCCCAAAGATGCCGGCATGGCGCGCGTGCTCATCTTCGAGGGCAAAATCCGCCGCGGCGTTTTGCGCCAGCTCGGCAAGGATGAGGCTTGGCTGCTGCGCACATGCCGCGCCCGCGGCATCGACGCACCGGAGGATGTATTTCTGCTGACGCTGGACGACTGCGGCAATCTGTTCGTGCAGCCGCGGGAGGTGCACCGATGAAGCGCGTCTGGACAGCAGCCGTGCTGCTTGCGCTCGTGATAACCGGCTGTCTGTACAACAGCTATGCCGTTTCCCGCACGGCGGCGCGCATTTCCGCGCCGCTGACACAGGCGATGTGCTGCGACAGCCCCGCGCGGGCGCAGGCACATCTCACAGCTGCCCAAACGCAGTACGACCGGCAGGAGCGGTATTTGCGCCGGCGCATTCAGCAGGATCTTATCCCGCTCATCTCCATTGGTTACCACATCTTC
>OGXW01000145.1_pt1 | contig 47506 bp, 50 predicted proteins | sample 1576341 | NCBI WGS metagenome assembly OGXW01 (sample SAMEA3541592, study PRJEB24748) | human gut metagenome | biome: human gut; feature: human-associated habitat; material: faeces | place: China | collected 2012
AGAAGCGTGACGCAATGCACAATGCACAGTGTCTTGCGGGCATGGCATTTTCAAATGCACTGCTTGGAATCGTACATTCAATGGCACACAAGACTGGAGCAGCATTTGCCGATTACGGTGCACATATCATCCACGGAGCAGCAAATGCGATGTATCTCCCGAAGGTTATCGCTTTCAATGCCAAGGATGAGACAGCAAAGGTTCGTTATGGCGAGATAGCAGATTTCATGGGCCTTGGCGGAGAGACACTCGACGAGAAGGTAGCTCTTCTCATCGCATATCTGCGCAAGATGAATGATGAGCTGAACATACCTCATTGTATCAAGAATTATGGACCTGACAGCTATCCATGTGAGCAGGGCTTTGTTCCGGAGGACGTATTCCTTGAGAGACTTCCTGAGATCGCTGCAAATGCGATACTTGATGCATGTACAGGCTCCAACCCAAGACAGCCTAGCCAGGAGGAGATGGAGAAGCTGCTGAAGTGCTGCTACTATGACACAGAGGTGGATTTCTAAATAAAAGATAGTATTTACAGACAGAAGAGTGAATGATAATATGGTATCCGGCGGTGCATATGTATCGCCGGATATTTTTGTTGGAAAAAAATAGTTGACAATAAAATGTAATTATAATATACTTGCAAAGTATGCGAAGTTTATAAGTGCGTTTCGAACCAATGCCCCGGTAAGGAATGTGCTGAATATACATTAGTAAAGAAGATTATAAAAGAATAATTTAGGAGGTACCACGATGAAGAGCTTTATGGCAAGCCCATCAACAATAGAGAGAAAGTGGTATGTAGTTGACGCTACAGGACATACTTTAGGTCGTCTTGCATCAGAGATCGCAAGCATTTTAAGAGGAAAGAACAAGCCAACATTTACACCACACATTGACACAGGTGATTATGTAATAGTAGTAAACGCTGACAAGATTAAGGTAACTGGTAAGAAGTTAGATCAGAAGGTATACTACAACCACTCAGATTATGTAGGTGGTATGAAAGAGACAACTCTTCGTGAGAAGATGGCTAAGAAGCCAGAGGATGTTATTTACCTTGCAGTTAAGGGAATGCTTCCAAAGGGACCACTTGGCAGAGAGATGATCACAAAGCTTCACGTATACGCTGGTGCAGATCACAAGCATCAGGCACAGAAGCCAGAAGTATTAGAGATTAAGTACTAAGAAGGAGGAGATTAACAGATGGCTAAGACAACAAAGTTCTATGGAACAGGAAGAAGAAAAAGCAGTATCGCCAGAGTTTACATCACTCCAGGTACTGGTAAGATCGTTATAAACAAGAAGGATATGGATGAGTACTTTGGCCTTGATACACTTAAGGTTATCGTAAAGCAGCCACTCGTTGCTACAGGCACAGAGGGCAAGTACGACGTACTCGTTAACGTATGTGGTGGTGGTTTCACAGGTCAGGCTGGAGCTATCAGACATGGTATTTCAAGAGCACTCCTTGAGGTTGATGCTGAGTACAGACCAATCCTTAAGAAGGCTGGATATCTTACAAGAGATCCAAGAATGAAGGAGAGAAAGAAGTACGGTCTCAAAGCCGCTCGTCGTGCTCCACAGTTCTCAAAGAGATAATTATATATCATTTCAGATATATCAAGAACCCGCAGAAGTCCATCGCTTTTGTGGGTTCTTTTTTTCAGAACTTTTGAGATTCAGATTAGGAGGAACAAAAGATATGGTGACATTATTGTCGAAGCTGTGGATCAAATCAGATAATTATAAGGATAGCAAGGTAAGGGAGAAATATGGTGTTCTTTGTGGAGCTGTTGGTATATTTTTGAATGTATTATTGTTCCTGGGAAAATTCTTTGCTGGATTACTTTCGGGGGCTATCTCGATCACGGCGGATGCGTTCAACAATTTATCAGATGCAGGAAGCTCGTTTATATCTATGATAGGCTTTAAGTTAGCTGGCAGAAAACCGGACCCGGATCATCCGTTTGGACATGGAAGAATAGAGTATATATCAGGCTTATTTGTAGCAGTCATGATCATATTGATGGCCTACGAGCTTATTAAAGATTCAATCGGAAAGATCCTACATCCGGAACTTCCAAAATTCAGCATTCTAGTTGCCGTTATACTCGTTGTTTCAATTGGAGTAAAGATATATATGTATTTCTACAACAGGAGTATAGGCAGAAAGATAGAGAGTGCGACCATGATAGCGACGGCGAAAGACAGTTTATCTGACACATTTTCCACAATGGTTGTTCTTGCATCTGCACTTGCTGCTCATTTCTGGAAAATACCTATAGATGGATATTGCGGGGTATTGGTGGGCGTAATGATACTCATAGCTGGCATCACTGCAATGAAGGATACGGTCAGCCCCTTGCTTGGTCAGGCACCGGAACCAGAGCTTGTGGACGAGATCGAGAAGATCGTGAGGTGTGATAAAAGGATCCTTGGTATTCATGATCTTGTGGTCCATGATTATGGACCTGGCAGACTTATGGTCAGCCTGCACGCAGAAGTTCCTTATAAGGAAGATATTCTTGAGCTGCATGATCTGATCGATCAGATAGAATTCTCTCTCAGAAAAGAATTAAATTGTGAGCCTGTCATTCACATGGATCCGATAGTAGATGACGATGAGGAGACAAATGCTGCGAAAGCGCGGATCACTGAAATTATAGAATCACTTAATAAGGATAGCAGAAAAAATGAAAATGTTCAGTTTCATGACTTTAGAATGGTAAAGGGTTCAACACATTCCAATTTGATTTTTGATGTGGTTTTGCCACATGGATATCAAATGTCAGAAGAACAGATAATATCCTATATCAAGGAAAAGGTTAGTGAGTACAATAAAAATTACTATTGTGTGATACATATTGACAGAGCGTATGTAAAATAATACCAGATGGTGAGCATCATGATTACAGAAGAGTAAGACCTTCTGTGGTTTTTATTATTATTACATAATACATTTACAGGCATTTCCTCAATCTTAGGTTTGACTTTACTGTGATAAACTGTTACTATGTTACCGTGTTGTGCCCTAATAGGGCTGTATATCATGCAGATGCCCGGTGTAGTGTGTTTCATGCATCTGCCAAGTATATTTAAGTATATTTCAGGAGGAAAAAAGTATGAAAAAGTTATTATCACTGCTCTTAGTGGCAGCAATGGGACTTTCACTGGTTGGATGCGGCGGATCTGATAACGGATCTAAGAGTGAGTCAAAGAGTGATCTGGAGTATGTAAAGGATAAGGGAACTCTCGTTGTCGGTGTTACAGACTTCGCACCGATGGATTACAAGGATGAGTCAGGCAACTGGATCGGATTTGACGCAGATATGGCATCAGCATTTGCAGAGAGCCTTGGCGTAAAGGCAGAGTTCGTAGAGATAGATTGGGACAACAAGATCATGGAGCTTGACGGCAAGACCATCGACTGTGTATGGAATGGTATGACACTTACAGATGAGGTTACAAGCTCAATGGCATGTTCAGATGCATACTGCAACAATGCTCAGGTAGTTATCGTGCCAAAAGATAAGGCAGACAAGTATCAGACAGTAGACAGCATCAAGGAGCTTACATTTGCTGTAGAGGCAGGAAGCGCAGGCGAGGATCAGGCCAAGGCGCTTGGTCTCAACTATACAGCGGTAAAGGCACAGGCAGATGCACTCATGGAAGTTGCAGCTGGAACATCAGATGCAGCAATCATTGATTCGCTTATGGCAGCAGCTATGGTTGGTGAGGGAACAGGTTATGACAAGCTCACATATACCGTAGGTCTCAACAGCGAGGAGTATGGCGTTGGTTTCAGAAAGGACTCAGATCTTGTAGCTGAGCTCAACAAGTTCTTTGCAGACAGTAAGGCTGACGGTTCAATGGAGAAGTGTGCTGAGACATATAAGGTACAGGCTGCACTTACAAAGTAATAGATAAGATATAATTAGTATTTTTACCATCACTTAGAGAGAAAAATTATTATGGATTTGTTTTTTGAACAGCTCCCGGTCGTACTTGGAGCTCTTAATACAGGATTTATACAGACATTAAAATTGTTCTTCGTGACATTGCTCGGTGCATTTCCGCTTGGACTTCTCATAGCACTCGGTTCCATGTCAAAGTTTAAACCACTCAGCTATCTTATGAAGTTCATCGTATGGATAGTGAGAGGTACACCACTTATGATACAGCTGCTCATCATATATTATTTCCCGGGACTTGTATTTCACAATCCGGTATGGGGCGGCGGCGAAGGCGGAAGATTTGTTGCGGCATCGGTGTCATTCATAGTGAACTATGCCTGCTATTTCTCAGAGATTTATCGTGGAGGTATCCAGGGTATTCCTGTAGGACAGGAGGAAGCCGGACTCGTGCTCGGTATGACTCCAAAGCAGATATTCTTCAAGGTCAAGCTTTTGCAGATGATAAAGAAGATAGTTCCGGCGATGTCCAACGAGATCATAACTCTGGTCAAGGATACGTCCCTTGCCCGTATCATCGCACTTCAGGAGATCATTTGGGCAGGACAGGCATTCATGAAGGGTTCACAGGGAATCTCAGGTGCAATATGGCCACTCTTCTTCTGCGCATTCTATTATCTGATATGGAATGGCGTACTCACAGTTTTACTTGGCAAATTAGAGAAGAAACTTGATTTCTTTAGATAGGAGGAGCCGCTATGGCTATATTAGAGGTTGAACATATAAAAAAGAAGTTTGGCAAGACAGATGTGCTCAAGGATATAAGCTTTTCTCTGGAGCAGGGCGAGGTCCTTTCTATCATAGGATCATCAGGAAGTGGAAAGACAACACTTCTTCGCTGTCTGAACTTTCTGGAGATGCCGGACAATGGAGTTATCCGTGTAAATGATGAGATCCTGCTTGACACTGACAAGCCGGAGACACTCAAGGAGTCGGAGGTGCGCAAGAAGAGACTGCATTTTGGACTTGTGTTCCAGTCATTTAATCTCTTTCCACAGTACACTGCGCTTCAGAACGTAATGCTTGCAAGAGAGCTTCTTGCAAAGGAGAGGCCGGATTTCAAAGTAAATAAGAAGAATATACTCGACGAGATAAGAGCCCAGGCAGAGGAACTTCTACGCCAGATGGGACTTGAGGACAGAATGAACAACTATCCTCACCAGCTTTCAGGCGGACAGTGCCAGCGAGTTGCCATAGCAAGGGCGCTTGCGTTGCAACCGGACATACTTTGTTTCGATGAGCCTACATCGGCTCTTGATCCGGAGCTCACAGGAGAGGTACTTAAGGTTCTCAGAAACCTTGCAGACAAAAAGACAACCATGATAATTGTTACCCATGAGATGGCATTTGCAAAGGATGTTGCAAGTCAGGTCATATTCATGGATGATGGATATATACTTGAGCAGGGAAGACCTGACCAGGTATTCGACAATCCGAAGATGGAGAGGACAAAGCAGTTCCTTTCATCGTATTCATAAAGGATGTAAATGATCCCGGTGTATCGACAGGAGTCGATATTTCGGGATTTTTTTATGGAGTTGATGACATGGAGAAAAGTATAAAGTATAGTAGTAGATAAGTCAGTTCTGATGGGCTGATGTTCAATAGACAGGAGGAGATGCTTATGAGCAAGATACTCATCATAGAGGACGATAAAGAGATAAATCGGCTTATCTGCGAATATTTGACAGAAAGTGGCTATGAGCTGATATCAGCCACAAATGGCATAGCTGGGCTGTCTATTCTCGAAAGCACGCCGGACATCGATCTCTGTCTGCTGGATCTCATGCTGCCGATGAAGAGTGGCGACAGAGTTATGCAGAGTCTCAGGGGATTTTCGGATGTTCCGGTCATTGTGCTTTCGGCGAAGGACACGGTCCAGACGAAGATAGATCTGTTCAGGCTTGGCGTTGATGACTATATCACAAAGCCGTTTGATCTGGATGAGCTGATTGTCCGGGTGGAATCCGTTCTTGGACGATGCGATAGAGACTGCAGATGTGGACGTGGCGGCACTCTGACATAGACTCGGACAATGAGATAGATGTGGATACGATATTCGATGCGTTCTGCCGTGGAAAGTCCAGACAGAAGGAGGGCGCAGGGCTGGGACTTTACATAGTAAGGTGCCTTGCGGACAAGCTGGGACATGAGGTGAGTGCGGAGGTTGTTGACGGGATATTTACTATAAATATATCTATGTCAACTGATCGAGATTAAAAATAACTTGGTCATGGCAATGTATTATGGCATGTGTATGAAAAATTAATACAGAAATAGCAAAGACACTAAATGCCGCTTGCCCAATGTCAGACGGGCAGGCAGAATTTGGTGTCTTTTTTGATGGAGGACAGAAGAATGCTGAAAACAAAGGGACAATTAATCCGGCAATGCATTCTACTTCATGTCACATGAAAACATATCAGCAATCCATTCCCATAGTCTTGGCTTTGGTGGCTTGCGTCTCCCCCCTGGGATGATGGGGCGGGGCATAGATGGATGAGAGCTTTAGTGGATTATTGCCGATGTTGATGATGTTGTGCCATGTGCCGGCTGGAACACAGATGCAGTCCCCTGCGCACAGATTCTGGCGGAAGCAAAGTTCGTTCGGGCAGCAGCCCATCCTGACTGAACACTGTCCCTGTTCGATCCTGATGATCTGATCTGTATTATCGTGGATTTCCAAACCTATATCTGAGCAGGCAGGTATACACATGACTGTCATCTGCATGAAACAGCCGGTCCACACGGTTTCGCGGTAATTGTGGTTCTGTAACGCTTTCTCCCGGAGGTCTATAGTGTAGATGTTGTCACGACAGTCAGATCTGTTCGTAGAACAATGGTTGTTGTATTTCATAGGATAGTCCTTTCAGATTCAATAGTTCTATTTATAGTATTCAGAAAGGATAGAATATGACAAAATTATACATTTTTATGTAGCCTGGATGGTGAGCTATGTGAAAAAATGCAAAAAGTGATAAAAAAATTGAAATTAGTATTGACATTTTGTACATAAACAACTAATATAAGATATATCAAATGGAAACGGTTCCAGAAACGTTTCCGAAAAACGAAGTAACCATTAAGCAGCTCGTATAAGAGATGACTGAAGGAAAAATTTTTATTATTTTATGGGAGGAACCAATATGAACAAGAAAGGTATTGCGGCACTTGGACTGTCACTTATGATGGCAGGTACCATGTTGACAGGATGTGGCTCAGGAGATTCAGATGGAGCAGGAAAGAAGGCAGATGCAAAGGGCTCTGTATATTATCTGAACTTCAAGCCGGAGCAGGATGCACAGTGGCAGGAGCTTGCTAAGGTGTACACAGACGAGACTGGCGTTGATGTGACGGTAGTTACAGCAGCTTCTGGTCAGTATGAGACTACTCTTAAGAGTGAGATGGGTAAGTCAGAATCACCTACCCTGTTCCAGGTAAATGGACCGGTTGGTCTTGCTTCCTGGAAGGACTATTGTTATGATCTTGGATCATCACAGGTGTATAAAGAACTCACATCTGAGGACTTTGCACTTAAGGATGGCGATAAGGTCGCAGGAATCGGATATGTTATAGAGTCATACGGAATCATTTACAACAAAGAGCTTTTAAGCAAAGCTGGATACACAGAGGATGATATCAATTCATTTGCAGACCTCAAGAAGGTGGCAGAGGATATAACAGCCAAGTCAGACAAATTAGGATTCTCAGCATTCACATCAGCCGGAATGGATGGCTCATCAGACTGGAGATTCAAGACACATCTTGCAAATCTTCCAATCTACTATGAATACAAGGCTGATGGAATCGATACTACAGATGCGATCAAGGGTACATATCTTGATAATTACAAAAATGTATGGGATCTGTACATCAACAACTCAACAACCGATCCAAAGCAGCTCAGCACAAAGACTGGTGATGATGCGGTTGCAGAGTTTGTTTCAGGACAGGCAGTATTTTATCAGAATGGTACATGGGCATACTCAGATGTATCATCAATTGGCGATGACAACCTCGGAATGCTCCCTATCTATATAGGAGTAGATGGTGAGGAAAATCAGGGACTCTGTACAGGAAGTGAGAATTACTGGTGTGTAAATGCTAAGGCTTCAGAGGAAGATATCCAGGCAACTCTTGACTTCATGGAGTGGTGTGCTACAAATGACACCGCACTTAAGGCAATCTGTGGTTCAAGTGGCGCTATGCCATCAGGAGCCGATGGAATGGGATTTGTAACACCATTCAAGAAGAACCTTGAGTCAACAAACCTTCTTGTAAACATCGCAAATGAGTATGTAGCAGAGGGCAAGACACCTGTAAGCTGGAACTTCACAACAATGCCATCAGAGCAGTGGAAGAACGACCTCGGATCAGCACTTACAACATATGCGGCAGATCAGACAGATGCCAACTGGGATCTTGTAAAGAGCGCATTTGTAGATGGATGGGCTAAAGAGGCTGCTGCAGCAAAGTCAAAATAAAACATATTAACAAATAAACAATAGTACACAAACCAAAAATAAAAAAAACATCACAAAATAAAACCAACTTAAAATATGAATAAAGTCCTGCAAGCTGCAGGACACCAGGAAGGCTAACAGCTTTGCAAAGGCAGCTCATACCCAGAGGTGTCAGACTAGAGATGGATATGTATTCATATGCAAATATGTCTACATATCCATTTTTAGACTCAGAAGACATTGGAAAGAAAATTGATATGCAACAGAGTGGAGGTTATCAAAAAATTATGGAGAAAACGATAAAAAGATATTGGCCGGTGTTCCTGATACCGACAATGGCTGCGTTTCTTATAGGATTTATCGTGCCATTTGCCGAGGGAATATATCTGTCCTTCTGTAAGTTCACGACCATAAGGGACGCTGAATTTGTAGGATTACAGAATTATATAGACGCATTCAAGGACTCAACATTCCCGGATGCATTCAAGTTTACAACATTATTTGCGATTGTCACACTTGTGCTTATAAATGTTCTTGCATTTCTTGTGGCACTGGCACTTACACAGAAGATCAAGGGAACAAATATATTCAGGACGGTATTTTTTATGCCGAATCTTATAGGTGGTATCGTACTTGGATATGTATGGCAGCTTATATTTGATGCCATATTCTCAAAGTTTGATACAGCTCTGAAACTCAATGAAGTTCTCGGTTTCTGGGGACTGGTTATACTGGTGTGCTGGCAGCAGATAGGATATATGATGATCGTTTATATTGCAGGACTTCAGGCGATACCTGGTGATATACAGGAGGCTGCCATGATTGATGGTGCAAATAGAACACAGAGACTTTTCAGAGTTACGATCCCGAATATGATGCCATCCATAACCATATGTACATTCCTCACAATAACCAACTCATTTAAACTGTTTGACCAGAACCTGGCACTCACAGGAGGCGAGCCACTTCACAAGACAGAGATGCTTGCACTCAATATATATGAGACGTTTTATGGAAGAGTGGGATATGAGGGAGTAGGACAGGCCAAGGCGGTCATATTCTTTATACTGGTAGTAGCGATAGGACTCATACAGCTTAAGATTACAAGATCAAAGGAGGTGCAGCAGTAATGGCGAAGATACAGAAAATAGTAAATACAGCGGATAAAAAGCCTGTATACAGAGTGAAAGAAAAACCAACGTTGATGGGAATTCTGGCTACTTTATTCTTTACCATTATTTCCATAATATTTGTTTCACCGATAATAATTGTAATTATAAACTCATTGAAGGCCAAGACATTTATCAATCTGGAGACATTTGAACTGCCAAATGAGCACAGCTATATAGGCTTGGACAATTATAAAACGGCTATAACACAGTATGACTTCGTAAAGGCAGTGGGCTGGACAGTTGTGATAACGGTTCTTTCAGTAGCAGCAATTCTGCTGTTCTGCTCTATGACAGCCTGGTATATAACCAGAGTCAAGAATGTAGTGACAAAGATCATATATCTGCTGTGCGTGTTCTCTATGGTAATACCTTTCCAGATGGTTATGTTCACTCTGGCTGGAACTGCGGATGCACTTCACCTTAATACTCCATGGGGAATCGTGATCGTGTATCTTGGATTTGGAACAGGTCTTGCAGTATTCATGTTCTGTGGATTTATCAAGTCCATTCCTTTGGAGGTCGAGGAGGCTGCGATGATAGATGGATGTACACCGCTCAAGACATTTTTCAGGGTTGTTATCCCTATCATGAAACCTACTTACATATCTGTAGGAATACTTGAGGCTATGTGGATATGGAATGATTTCCTTCTGCCGTATCTGGTACTCGACATCAAGAAATACAAGACGATATCTATAGTTGTCCAGTATATGAAGGGCAGCTACGGAAGAGTAGATATGGGAGCGATCATGGCGTGCCTTGTTATGGCTATCATTCCGGTTGTTGTATTCTACCTCTGTGCACAGAAGTACATCGTCAAGGGTGTTGCAGCCGGTGCTGTAAAGGGATAGTAATATAATATTATTAAATGTAAAAAAACAGGCGGTTGTGAGATTCGCAGCCGCCTGAAATTGGTTAAAAGGAGAGATTTCAGATGGAAAGATCAGCAGGAATACTGCTTGCTATATCAAGCCTCCCGTCAAAGTATGGAATTGGTAGCTTCTCAAAAGAGGCATATCGTTTTGTCGACTGGCTTAAAGCGGCACATCAGAGCTATTGGCAGATACTTCCTATGGGCCCCACGGGGTATGGGGATTCACCGTATCAATCATTTTCAACATTTGCGGGAAATCCGTACTTTATAGACCTGGATGAGCTTGTTGAACAGGGACTTCTCACTGACAGAGAGTGCAGAGAGATAGACTGGGGTGATGATGACAGGTATATTGATTACAATAAAATTTATTATAGTAGATATCAACTTCTCCGGAAATCCTATGAAAGATGGAAGATGATTGATAAAGTAGAGTTTTTCTTGTTCATGGAAGAAAACAGTCATTGGATATATGATTATTCTTTATTCATGGCGGTTAAGGATTTATATGGTGGTATTCCGTGGACAAACTGGCCGCAGGATATCAGGAACAGGCAGCCAGATGCACTTCAGCAAATGCAGATTAAGCTTGCGGATGAGATACATTTTCAGCAGTATATGCAGTATTTGTTTTACACTCAGTGGAATGCCTTGAAGAGCTATGCCAACAAAAACCATATAAGGATCATCGGGGATATCCCAATCTATGTGGCAATGGACAGTGCTGATGTGTGGGCGCATCCGGAACTTTTCAGGCTGGATGAGGACAGGCGTCCATACGAGGTTGCCGGATGTCCGCCTGATGGGTTTTCGGAGACCGGACAGCTGTGGGGAAACCCAATATATGACTGGGAGCGAAACAGACAGACCGGTTACAGCTGGTGGATAGCCAGGATGAAACACAGCTATAAGCTTTATGATGTAGTCCGGATAGATCATTTCAGAGGTTTTGATGAGTATTATGCAATCCCATATGGTGAGACGACTGCAGTGAATGGCAGCTGGAAAAAGGGGCCTGGGATGGACCTGTTCAGTAACATAGAAAAAGCGCTGGGGAAGAGAGATGTCATTGCCGAGGATCTTGGCTTTGTGACAGATTCGGTCAGAAAGCTTGTGCGTGATTCCGGATTCCCGGGAATGAAGGTTGTGGAGTTTGCTTTTGATGTGAGAGACACCGGTGCGGCATCTGATTATCTTCCACATAATTACATACGAAATTGTGTTGTATATACGGGAACCCATGACAATGAGACCCTTATTGGCTGGTGGAGCAGTATAGATCAGGAAGCGAAAAATATGGCGCGGGGGTATATGGCAGCTCATTATACACCTGACCGTCTGATCAATGTTCCATTTATCACGCTTGCTATGAGAAGTATTGCAGATCTCTGTATTATACCGATGCAGGATTATCTGGGACTGGATAATAAATCGAGAATGAATAAGCCGTCCACAGTTGGTGATAACTGGAGGTGGCGAACGATATCCGATGATACAGATGACGATCTTGCAGAGGAAATAGGCAGACTTACATTTATGACCGGGAGAAGCAAGATGTGAAAAAGTACTCTCTAATAAAATATTTATCGGAAAATGATAAGTTGAGTATTTTCTTGACCTCCACATAGTAAGATAATATAATTATTTGGAATAAAAGAGAAAAGTGGGATACATCTTATGACAATAAAGGATATTGCACGTATATCAGGTTATGGTATCGGAACCGTGTCCAGGGTGATCAACAATCAGGCCGGAGTCAGCGATGCAGCCAGAGAGAAGATACTCAGGGTTATAGAGGAAAACGGCTTTGAGCCGAACGTCAACGCCAAGCACCTCAAAATGGCAGCGAAATCAGCGGTTGTAGTCATCATAAAAGGAAATCAGAACATGCTGTTTGCAGATATAGTAGAGCGGATACAGAGCCAGCTTGCGGGATATGATGAGGACGTTATAGTGGAGTATATAGATGAGGATGGTGATGAGATAGAATATGCCATCAAACTGATCCGGAGTGTGAATCCAAAGGGAATCATGTTCATGGGAGCAAATCTTGCACTTTTTGATGAACGTGTGGAGGAGATGAAGATACCTGGAGTCATAATTACAACCAGTGGCGAGAGCCTTGGGAATGACAACATATCTTCAATAACGATTGATGATACGGCAGCGACATATGATATGACAAAGTATCTTCTTGAAAAGGGGCACAGGCATATAGGCGTTATTGGAGGACAGGTGTCCGAGAAACAGATAAGTTTCAACAGATATAAAGGCTACAAGAGGGCTATAGATGAGTGGCAGCATGATGACCGGGCGGAGTTTACATATATTCCGTGCAGGTATTCTATGAAGGCAGGTTATGAGGCCACGAAGCGTCTCTTGGAGGAACAGCCGGAGGTTACAGCAATCATGGCTCTCAGTGATACGATAGCGATCGGCGTCATGAGAGCGGCTGCTGATCTGGGCAAACATATTCCGGAGGAGCTGTCAGTTACTGGATTTGATGGAATAGAGCTGGCAGGATACTGTGTACCAAGACTTACAACAATAAAACAGAATACAGAGATCATGGCATCGAGAAGTGTTGACATCATGCTCAAGCATATAAATTATGCAGCAGCTGGTGAACATGAGATAGTGCCATATTCCCTGATAGAGGGTGAAAGCGTTAAGAGCATCGGCTAGGATTCAGGGAAAATCTTTTTAATTAAGTTTGAAATCGCCCTATACTGGTATATTATATATCAGTATAGGGCGATTTTTTTATGAGATAAAAGTTCGGCAAGGCTCTGAGATTCATATAGAGTATTTATTACAGTTTGGAGATGAGAAGATGGATCAGAATATAGAATCGGAAATATTAGAAAAACGCAAACTATGTAAAGTGCTTAAGGTGTTTAAGATTGTTTCTTTTATAGGAATATATGCGTCATTTGTTGCGTTTATGGTGGTATCTAGAAATAGCTATGAATTAGACTCTGCTTGGCTGCTGATTCCGGCTTTGTTTGTAGGCGGATTTTTCCTGTTCTCATATATGGAGACAAATAAACTTAAAGACCTCAAGGAACTCATGGGACAGTATGTTGTACGGAGTGTCCTTGGAGAGCGCTTGCAGGTGATTGAATACATGCCAAATGGATATACAAATGAGGCATTTTTACATAATTGTCCGATTCTTCCTTCATTTAATAATATGGATGGTTCTGACTTTATACATGGAATATACAGGGGAGTAGAATTTACATTCAGTGATCTCACACTCAGAACGGAAACAAAGGGTTCACCGGATGGTGAGTTTCCTGGCGATAATGTTGTTAATTTTAAAGGCCAGCTCATAATGGCTACTTCCCACAATAATGTTAATGGTTTTGTACAGATCCAGGAGAGAATTAGTCGAAGAATGAAAAATGAAAAGAAAAGTGGCATATTATCAAGTGTATTGGGTTCTGGGGATTCATGTAACAGTTTTATGACGGGCAACGCGTCATTTGATAACAGGTTCGATATATATGCCTCTGACAGCCAGCTTGCTTTGAGGGTATTGACTCCACAGCTTATACAGGGACTCATGGGGCTTGAAGGATTTATGGAGATACAGATCGCTGGCAATATGGTGGCTGTAGCGATAAAGAATGACAGAGATTTATTTGAATTTCGTAACAATGGCAGGGATAATGGTGACATGGAGGAGTATCGTCAGAAATTTAGGGATGAACTTTCCGATATTTTGAAAGTTATTGATGTCTTTGGTATGAATACAGATCTTTTTCAGTAGTTGGTTAAATGATTGAATAATTATATACAGTGAGAACTTGTAAAAATGTAGGGAGTAAAAGGGTATAACGGGGATAATATATGGATTACATAGACAATATTGAGCTGATTACAAGACTTGTGAAATCAGGATTTTTCGGTATAGTGGGAATATTCTTTATCGGACTTGCAATTTGGATAAAGAAAAATGAGGACCGTTGGAATTTTAAGAATATCGGAATAGGACTTCTGGCTGGTGGCGTGGCACTTTTGCTTATCGGTGTATCTATGGCAGTAGATAGTCTGCAGGATGGCGGGGTAATAGCTATAGATAGGAATGATCCTGTATGGGTTATCCTGGATGTGCTCAAGGTGCTGGCGTGTGTACTGATATTTGTGATAGCTGGGTATATTATGCGGTCAAAACGCATAAAAGAGAATGATATGTTCGATATGGAGATTGTGGGAAAGATAATAGGATATGACACCGTGACCGGCAGGACAAAATTGCCGGGATATGCACAACCCACGGTGGGGTACATTGATCCATACAGCGGTGAGCCGGATTCTTATGTGGTGAATCAGGATATAAACAGAAAGAAGCATCCGATCGGCAGTGAGTATAAACTGTTGTACTCCAGGGAAGACAGAAAGGCATTTGAGAAAAAGTCAAACAAGGTGTACAGGGAGATGGAGGTTTGCTTTTTCGGACTGGCGGTTTTGATTTTCGTTGTGGGGATAGTAAGGCTTCTTATGAATATATAATGAATATTGAAACTAGAACGTCTATTAGTTAGGACGACGTATTTCATAGGCTGGCTGCCGGCGGAAATCACAAAATCAATGTATAATAATATTGTAATCATCGCTAGTCCTATGCTAATATAGATATGTTTGCGAAAATGACAAATTTTTATCACTTCAGGAGGAAAACAATGGGTGGATTTTTTGGAGTAGCGGCAAAAGATGACTGTGTGTTTGATCTGTTCTTTGGAATAGACTATCATTCACATCTTGGAACAAGGCGCGGAGGCATGACAGTGTATGGAGATAAGGGATTTGACAGATCCATACACAATATCGAGAATGCTCCATTTAGAACAAAGTTCGACAAAGATATGCAGAACATGAAGGGTTATTTTGGAATAGGATGTATATCCGATTATGAGCCACAGCCACTCATAGTGCGTTCACATCATGGAACATATGCTCTGACAACTGTCAGCAAGATCAACAATGTTGACGAGATATCCAAGGAGATATTTGATCAGGGGCATTCACATTTCCTTGAGATGAGCGGAGGGGATATCAACAGCACAGAGCTGGTGGCAGCCCTCATCAACCAGAAGGATAATCTGATAGATGGAATAAGATATGCGCTGGAGAAGATAGACGGTTCTCTGTCACTCCTGCTCATGAACCAGAATGGAATATATGCAGCCAGGGATATGCATGGAAGAACTCCAGTGGTTATAGGCAAGAAGGATGGTGCATTCTGTGCGTCATTTGAGAACTTTGCCTACAAGAACCTTGGCTATCATGACTATAAAGAACTCGGCCCTGGTGAGGTTGTTGTACTCACACCGTCCAACTGCGTGACACTTGTGCAGCCGGGCAAGGACATGAAGATATGTACCTTCCTGTGGGTATACTATGGTTACCCTGCAAGTTCATACGAGGGTATGAGTGTAGAGCAGATGAGATACAACTGCGGAGCCAGCATGGCAAAGAGAGATAACGTTAAGCCGGATATCGTAGCCGGCGTTCCGGATTCAGGAACAGCGCATGCAGTCGGCTATGCCAATGAGTCAGGAATACCTTTCTCAAGACCATTCATCAAGTACACACCGACATGGCCACGTTCATTTATGCCGACTATACAGAGCCAGCGAAACCTCATAGCGAAGATGAAGCTTCTGGCAGTTGAGGATCTCATCAAGGACAAGAGCCTTCTGCTCATAGACGATTCTATCGTGCGTGGAACACAGCTCAGAGAGACAACTGAGTACCTTTTTGACAGTGGTGCAAAGGAAGTCCATATCAGACCTGCGTGTCCACCACTTGTATACGGATGCAAATACCTGAACTTCTCAAGATCTTCATCAGAGATGGATTTGATAACAAGAAGAGTTATCGAGAGACTTGAAAATGGAAATGTGACAGATGAGGTACTTCAGGAGTACACAGATCCTGATTCAGAGAAGTATGAAAAGATGGTTGACGAGATCTGCAAGGAACTGCATTTCACATCACTCAGATTCAATAGACTTGATGATATGCTTGAGGCGTGCGGAGTTGAGAAGTGCAAGCTCTGTACATACTGCTGGGATGGCAAGGAGTAAGCTGCGGATGACGGCGATGCCATATGCGGCAGACAGTATCATATATAAAATAATCTATTTGTATTAGCGAGAAAAATGGTGACAGGGATATGGCATTAGAAAACACGGATAATATCACTGAAGTTGTAGCCGACAATTCAGGTGATGTGACTGGAGAGGTCACAAAAGAAATTACAATAGAAGAGATACAGGAACTGGATAAGAATTCGTATCTGATGGTTGACATCAGGGATGAAGTTGAGATATCCCACGGAGCCATCCCGGGTGCGATGGCAGTTCCTGCGGACAGTCTGATGCCGGAGCATCTGGCAGAGACCGCAGGTGAACTGTTTCCTGCAGAGGAATATATGCCCAGGGATGATTCAAAAGGGAAAAAACTCATCATCTGCTGCACCCACGGAACCAACAGCATCCCGCTGGCGGAGAGATTGGCTGAGCTTGGATACGATGCAGTGAGCCTAAAGGGTGGCTATATATCATGGCTGCTCTACACCATGGGTAAGCAGGAGCAGACTGACATATGTGCCGATGTGGAGAAGAGCCTTCGCAAGAAGTTCCACAAGAAGATATGGTGCAACTTCACAAAGGCTATCAACAGATACGAGCTGGTGAAGGAAGGCGACAGGATAGCCGTATGTATATCTGGCGGTAAGGATTCCTTCCTCATGGCGAAATGTTTTCAGGAGCTAAAAAGACACAACAAGTTTCCATTTGAACTTAAGTTCATAGTCATGGATCCGGGGTACAGTCCGGCAAACCGCAAGGTCATAGAGGACAATGCCAGGATGCTGAACATCCCTATCCGGATATTTGAGTCAGATATATTTGATTCAGTATATAATGTTGAGAAGTCACCGTGTTACCTCTGTGCCAGGATGAGACGTGGACATCTGTACAGCTATGCGAAAGAGCTTGGCTGCAACAAGATAGCACTTGGACATCACTACGATGATGTCATAGAGACCATACTTATGGGTATGCTCTATGGGGCACAGATGCAGACCATGATGCCGAAGCTCCACAGCACCAACTTTGAGGGCATGGAACTTATCAGACCTCTCTATATGGTGAGGGAGGACGACATCAAGGCGTGGAGAGATTACAATGAGCTTCATTTTATACAGTGCGCATGTAAGTTCACGGATACATGTACCACCTGCAACAATGAGGAGACAAAGTCCAAGCGTCAGGAGATTAAGCAGCTCATAGCAACACTCAAAAAGACCAACCCATTTGTGGAGGGCAACATATTCAAGAGCGTGGAGAATGTCAATATTGATACTCTTATTGAGTACAAGCAGGGCGGTGTGAGACACAGCTTCCTGGATACCTACGATGACAACTTATAAGACAGAATAATTGAAGATTGATATGAAATATATGGCGTTATTTGCATTTGTTTTGGCATATGTATATGGCGCCTTTTTAATAATATTTTCATAATTGTGTGTCATTATATAATGTGGTATTGGTCTGCGTATGAGACCGGTAGATGCTGCGATGAGACAGTTTATGTGCCTGAAACGAAAGAAATGAAATTAAGTATTGGGGAGGTGGGAATAAAATGCGTATATTGGTTGTTGAGGATGAGAGGGATCTGAACAGTATCATATGCAATAAGCTTATGAAAGAGGGATATAACGTGGATGCCTGCTATGATGGTATGGCTGCACTTGATTATATGGAGGCAGAGCGATATGATGGGGCTATAATGGATATTATGATCCCGGGCAAGGATGGCATAGAAGTTCTGAAGGACATGAGGGAGGCGGGTATACAGGTACCGGTGCTTTTTCTCACCGCAAAGGCTCAGACACAGGATATTGTCGATGGCCTTGACGCTGGTGCAAGCGATTATATGACAAAGCCATTTGAGTTTTCGGAGCTTATGGCGAGGCTTCGTGTTATGCTTAGAATAAAGACAGATATAAATGAGAATTTCATAAGCTGCGGTTCACTTGTGGTGGATATGAATACGAAAAGAGCAGTGAGAGATGGTGTTGTAATAGATCTAACAGTTAGGGAGTATGCCATACTTGAGTATCTTGCCAGGAATAAAAACGTGGTGGTTACTAGAGAGCAGATACGGGCAAATATATGGAATGTTGAGGAGGATATCAATTCCAATGTTGTGGATGTTTATATCAGATATCTCAGAAAAAAAATAGATGACAATTTTGAACAGAAACTTATTCACACTATCAGGGGAGTTGGATATAAATTGGAATGTTGAAGAAGAAAAAATCATTTGTTACATATACTATAATAGTCACGTCACTTTTGATAGCGGCCGGTGTATCGGGACTTCTTTTTATACAGAATAGCCTTATTAAAGATGATATGGAACTCATGGCGTATGAGATGCTGACGCAGGATGTGAGGCGGGCAAGAAAAAATGTAAGATATGATGAGGAGTGTAATCCATATATATCAGATGATTTTGACAGCAGGGAAGAAGATTCAGATGATGATGAATATATATGGACCTTTTTACAGTCAAACGAAGGAGATATAGTATATGGAACGGCTCCTGAGGGCTACGCCTCAAACCCGGACAAAACCGGGGGCGGTACAATTTGTATAAAGGCTGGTGGGAAAGAGTATTTTGCCGTCGTGAGAAACGGTAGGACGGACAGTGAGAAAGTGAATAAAAAATCCTCGTATAAAATATGCGCACTTGTGTCAAAAAAGGACATGATACAGAACTACAGAGAGCTCAGATACAAATCATATTCGGTTATAGCGATAGTAGCTACAACTTTTGCAATATTTGCGCTTGTGCTTAGAAGGATGGTTGCAGACCCGGTGAAAAAGCTGAACAATTCCATAAAGGAGAGCGTTGACAATCTGGATTTTACGGAGAACATCACTTACGATGGACCGTTCAGTGAGTTGGATATGCTTGTCGAGGCAAATAATAATCTATACAATAGGGTTCAGCAGGAACTTGAGAGGCAGTCTGAATTCAACGCAAATGTATCACATGAGCTGAGAACTCCGGTAGCTGTCATGCATGCTCAGTGCCAGCTTTCCAGAGAGATTGCTGAGAAGAATAAAGATCCAGAGATGATCGAGAGTATAGCGGTATTTGAGAGGCAGACAGCCAGAATGAAGGGGCTTATAGAGCAGCTTCTCCAAATGTCAGTGTTGGATCGGGATAATGTAAAGATTCCTATTGAAGAGGTTGATCTGAAGGATGTTATCGAGTCGGTATGTGACGATGCGCAGTACATATGTAGGAAAGATATAGAATTCTCATATGATCTGAAGTCTGTTGTTGTCAGGGCAAACATGAACCATGTGGTGATAGTAGTGAACAACCTTGTATCAAACGCAGTGAAATACAGTGACAATGGTGGAAAGATACATGCATCATGTGGAGGAAATGAAGAATACTATTATATAGAAGTCAGTGATAATGGACGAGGAATGAATGCTGAGACAAAGAACCGTATATTTGAGAGCTTTTACAGAGGCGATTCAGACCGGAGTACGGAGGGATTTGGACTTGGACTTGCCCAGGTTATGAAGATAGTAAAGTTCTATGGAGGTACGATATATGTCAACAGTATGCCAGGCGAGGGAAGTACATTTACTGTAGAAATCCCTGTGAATGGCAAAAAATAAGATTAACAAAATGTAATTAATATTAATAGTTTTAATAGAATCTTAATTTTCGACAGTTATACTTGGAAATTAAGGTTCTATTTTTTTGCCTTATTAGATTTTAATGATGTTTAATAAAGGAGTTATCATATGAAATCACAAAAGAGAGTGTTACATTTGCTTATTGGACCGATGCTGTTTATTGCATTTAGTACACTTCTTCCCCGTGGAGTATTTGCAGGTTTTGAATCACGTGCAGCAATTGGAACGATAATATGGATGGCTTACTGGTGGGTGACCGGTCCTGTAGATTATGCGGTTACGGCATTTCTTCCTATTGCGTTGAATGCTATTTTTCAGATGACAGATATGTCATCGGTTATATCTAACTATGCAGATGAGACTATACTGCTTCTGCTCGGTGCGTCCATCATAAGTGTTATGTGGGAAAATACCGGATTGGACAAAAGAATTGCCATAACATTTCTCAGACTTATAGGCAGCAGCCTGAGAGTTCAGCTTGTATTCTGGTTCTTGCTTGCGGCTACACTTTCGGCAGTTCTTCCGAACGCAGTGGTGTGTGCAACAATAACACCAATAGCCGTTGCTATGCTGAAGTACATAGGAATGGACGACATAAAATCAAATAAAACTGCATCAAAGCTTCTGCTGACTATAGTGTATGCAACTGGTCTGGGCGGGTTGGCATCACCTCTCGGTGGAGCCATGAACCTTGTCACAGTTGATTATATACAGCAGCTGACCGGCAAAGAGTATATGTATTCCTCATGGGTTGTGAGGTTTTTACCGGTTGTGCTCCTGCTCACGCTTATAAATATTCTGTTTTTGCTGAGGAATGTGAAGAAGACAGAACAGCTTGGAGGTTCTAGAGATTATTTTATTGCTCAATATAAGGAATTGACACCTATGAGTTATGAGGAGAAGATGGCGTTGATATTGTTTGTCCTTGCCACCGTGCTGGCATTTACCAGACAGCTTTACCAGAGTATACTGCCAGGGCTTAAGCCTGCATATGTGTTCATAATATGTGCTATAGTGTCATTTCTCATGACAGGCAAAGATGGAAAGCGCATCATGGTCTGGAAAAATGTGCAGGGCAAGATTATATGGGGTTTGATGTATATTTTTGCAGGTGGACTTGCAGCAGGAACTCTTATAAATAAGTCTGGAGCTGCGGATGCAATAGGTGAATTAATATCAGGGTTTGATATGAAGGGGGGATTTGTGACAGTGTTTGTAATATTTACGGTCACTCTTCTCATGTCAGATGTCACATCAAACACTGCCACGGCGGCAGTTGCTATGCCTCTCGTAATATCAATAACACGAGGGGGTGGACTTGATCCAATACCATATATATATGTGGCGTCGATAGGTGTTAATCTTTCGTATTTATTCCCAACGTCAATAAGAGCTATTCCGGTCGGATATGGCCTTTCACCGAAATACATGTTTCGTGAGGGATGGAAGATTACATTGATAATAATATTTATAATGTCTGCCATATGTACACTGCTTATAAAATATTGGCCGGCGTTTAGCAGTATTTAAGTGTGAATAGTATACAGAGGAAGAAAGATGTCAGTAGTTTCATATATTTTTATTGCTTTTCTAATATGTACTTTATTTGTCTATTATATAGTTCCTGGTAAAACCCAGTGGATAGTTCTTCTGGTGGCCAGTCTGATATTTTATGGTTATGCAGGCTTGGAATATTTGGGACTTGTTATAGTTGAGGCTTTTATTGTATATGCATTTTCTATGAAGATGCAGAAGAGTTTGGATGAACAGGCTGAGCTTACAAAAGATGCTGACAGGAGAGCCGCTAGAAAGATAAAGGCCATTGAAAAATCAAAAAGAAAAAAATATCTTGTCCTGGCACTTGTGGCAGTGATCGGTATTCTTGTGGTGTTCAAGGGTATGGGGTTTGTCATCCAGAATATAAAAAGATTTATACCAATCCAGGGACTTTCAAGTATACCGGATTGGAATATCATAGCACCGATGGGGGTGTCATTTTATTCTTTCATGATGATATCTTATCTTGTCGATATATATAATGGCAGGATATCAGCTCAGAAGATTTTTGTGAAATATCTTACATATGCAATCTATTTCCCTCATGTTACTCAGGGACCTATTGCCAGATATGAGGAAGTTGGACATCAGATCTGGGAGCAGCACAGATTCCATCTCGATACGGTTATGAATGGCGTGTGGCTCATACTCTGGGGAGCAGTCAAGAAGGTGGTCATCGCCGACAGACTTGGCACATTCACTGCAGAGATTTTTGGAAATGTATTTGATTATCGTGGGAGCATATTTTGGTTTGTAGGAATAGTCTATTCGATTCAGATATACTGTGATTTCTCCGGATGCATGGATATGATGCGAGGTGCTTCTGAGTGCTTTGGTATCACTCTTGGAGAGAATTTCAGAAGGCCATATTTCTCACAGACCCTGCCGGAGTTCTGGCGCAGATGGCATATTTCGCTTGGAGCATTTTTCAGAGAGTATGTATTTTATCCTGTATCTACATCGAATCTGTTTCTGAAGATGAACGTCAAGGTTAGAAAGCACCTTGGAAATGCACTCGGCAAGGTTTTTGCGGCAAGTATACCGATTATGTGCGTGTGGGTTCTTACAGGAGTATGGCATGGTGCCAAGTGGAATTATATTGCATGGGGCGTGTATCATGGGATTCTCATATGTATGTCGACGCTTTTTGAACATCCTATCGCAAGACTTACTGCAAAGCTCAAGATAAACACGGAATGTATCAGCTGGAGTGTTTTCCGCATGATCAGGACTTTTATCCTGTGTGTAATAGGACGTTTGATATTTATGGGAGGCGGAATAGGAAGTTCTGTATGGATGATAAAATCAGGAATCATTCATTTCTCGCAGGTATATGATCTGGCTGTGGGATTTGGAATAACAGAGCGGGGCTGGATGGTTATATTGTTTGGAAGTATCCTGCTTCTGGCGGTCTCTGCAGCTCAGGAGATCAGAGAACGGATGGGATTGACAGAGACCATAAGAGGTTGGCTCATGAGGCAGAACCTGTGGCTGAAATGGTGTGTCATGATGGCTGGGGTACTGGTTATCCTTGTGTTTGGAGTGTATGGTTCAGGCACAGGTGTTACATTTATATATGAACAGTTTTAAAGGAGGGTTAGGATATGTCAGGAATAGCAAAGATAGCGGCATCGGTTGCATCGTTTTTTATAGTGATATGTCTGGTCATAAATATGCTTGGACAGCTTGCAAGACCGAAAGCATTTGACTCGGATGTATGGACGTCTTATTACGCAGAAGAGGATAACACGATCAATGCGGTGGTGATTGGATCAAGTGCTATATACAGATACTGGATGCCTACCCGTGCATATGAAGAGCAGGACTTTACTTCGGCTCTTATTGCAACTGCGGGACAGGATATAAGGCTTGTGCCATATGCAATGGAAGAGTCAGTAAAGACACAGAAAGCTGATCTGTTTGTGGTTGAGGTCAGAAGTGCCATTACAAGAGGTGATGTTAAGAAAGTTGGCAAGGCGAAACTAAACTATTTTCTTGAAGTGTTTTCCTCAGGCATGAAACCGTCCATGACTAAGTTCAGGATGATAGATGATCTGTACGATAAGGACTTCAAGGAGAAGGTGAAATTGATGATCCCACTCCTCAAGTATCATGATAATCTGCTCGAATATGATAGAGAATTTCTTGTGGACAGATTAAATAAGACCACAGATGAATTCAAGATGACAAGACAGGTACCAAATATGAGTGCACAGGAGGAGCCTGTTTTTAAACCGGGTAAGAACAGTTATCTGACAGATGAGGTGAAGGGGTACATAGATAACATAGCGGCAAAGGCTGATGAACTTGGTGTTAAGGTATTGTTCCTTTCAACTCCGTATGTGCCAACCAGAAAGCAGGCCGCCATGCAGTTGGAATTGGATGATTATATGGAGAGCCAGGGATATACATATTTTGATATGAATACCTGTTCGGATGAGATTGGCCTTGATTACTCTACTGATTACTTCGACCCGCGGCATACAAATATAGCTGGGGCGCGCAAAGTGACAAGCTATCTGGCAAAATATCTGAAGGATAACTATGGTCTTACCGAACATCTCACTGATGATCAGAAGCAGAACTGGACAGACGCCTGTACGGCATGGAATGCTGAGGAGGAAAAAATTATGGGACAGTGGGAAAAGAGAGTGAAAAAATCAAGCAACTAGGAGATGGAATATGGATACGATATTACATTACATACAGGGGTATGCACAGAGCCAGCCGGATGCGCTGGCAGTGTGTGAACTCAGAAAGAGTCTTACATATGCAGAGTATTGGAGCAGTATAAGAAAAGCGGCTACAGCCCTGCAGAGCATGGGTATAAGCCGTGGTGATCATGTCATGCTCAGGTGCACCCAGAATATTGATTATCTTGTAGTGTTCAGCGCCCTTCAGTATATGAAGGCTCTGGTGGTTCCTATAGAGAAAACGACATCTGCAGAGCGCGCAGTAGAGATCGGCGGCAGAGTTGACGCTTCGTGCCTGATAACAGATAAAGCCGTTGATGGAATTGACTGCATCAGGCTCAAGGATGTCACCGAATGCATGAAGAATTCTGAGGAAGCGGATATGAAGCTTCCAGGAGAGTCAGACAGATCGATGCTGCTCTTTACTACGGGAACAACTGGATCGTCTAAGGGAGTTGTCATGACCCACAGGGGCGATGTGGGAATTGCCGGCAATGTCATCGAAGGGACAGCTATGAAAAAAGGAAATGTGGAGATCATCCCGATGCCGCTCAACCATTCTTTTGGTATTAGAAGATATCAATCTGACATGGTGAACGGAGGTACGGTGTGCTTGATGGATGGAATGGTGTTCATTGGTACTCTATGGAAACTGATTGAGAAATATGGTGCCACATCCATGGCCATATCTCCGGCGTCTCTTGGTATGATATTCCATTTGTCAGATGAGAGGATAGCTGACTATGCCGGTCAGCTTGACTATATACAGATCGGTTCTGCTCCGCTTGCAGAATCAGATAAGGAGAAGCTGCTGAGGCTGCTCCCAGAAACAAGACTTTACAATTTTTATGGTTCATCTGAGGCTGGCTGTGCATGCATACTTGAGTTCAGCGGAAATGGCAACAAGACAGGCTGTATAGGAAGGCCGACGGTGAATTCAGTTGTCAGATTCACAGATGACGATGGCAATGTTGTAGAGAATGGGAGTCCTGAGTCGCCTGCACTTCTTTCCTGGGGTGGATCGATAGTCATGGAGGGATATTACAATGATCCTGAGCTTACAGCTGATACAGTTGTGGATGGGTATGTGAGGACAAAGGATCTTGCCTATCTGGATGAAGATGGTGACTGTATACTTGTAGGCCGGGCAGATGATGTGATAAACTATGGTGGAAGCAAGATATCTCCTGCAGAGATAGAAGACTGCGCACTTGGGTACGAATATATAGATGATGTGGCATATAGTTCTGTGACCGACCCGATCACCGGTGAGCTGCCGGTTATATTGGTGGTTAAGAGGGATGATTATGACGAGGCTGGTTTTGAAAGCTTCCTTGCAGACAGACTGGAAAGTTACAAACTTCCGAGAAAGTATATATATGTTGAGAGTATTCCAAAGACGTTTAAGGGTTCTGTGCTGCGAAAGGAAGTAAGAAAACTTGCAGAGCAGAATATGTAATAAATAGAAGATTACACAAAGGAGAAATGGATTATGAAAGAATTTATCGAGATGCTGAAGAAGATTAAGCCAAATGTTGATTTTGAAAATGAGGAGGCTCTGGTTGATGACGGAATACTGGAGTCACTTGATATCATCTCCATCATTTCAGAGATAGCTGACAAATATGGCGTTGTAATTCCAAGTGATGAGATCATACCAGACAACTTTAACTCAGCAATTGCACTCTATGAGCTTGTGGAGGATCTGAAGTAGGATCTGAAGTGGAATCAGATACATCTGGAACAAAAACCTGTGTATATGGCATATGATGAGATACGTTTTCCGTGTCCTGTGAATAAATGTTATATACACAGGTTTTTTATGCACAGATGTTCATATAATTATTTTTACAAGAAGTAAAATTACCTGTTGACATATAATTAAATATATGTTTAAATGTTCATAGATTCAACGAGGATAATGAAATCCTTGCTGGAACACCAGACCCAAAAGATAGTTTATAACTTTCAAAAATGAATAAGAAAATATGGTGAGAAGGAGATTACTATTATGAAGAAGTACAAGATCGAAGTTGATTGTGCAAACTGCGCAGCAAAGATGGAGGATGCAACAAAGAAGGTTGCAGGTGTTAAGGATGCGGCCGTGGCTTTCATGGCTCAGAAGATGAGTGTTGAGTTCGAGGACGGAGCAGATGAGGCAGAGGTTATGAAGAATGTTCTTAAGGCATGTAAGAAGGTAGAGCCTGACTGTGAGATATTCATGTAATAACAATTGCCATGTGTCAGGGCCTTGCAAAGCAGGTTTGGAAATGTAATGTATTCCTAATCCTGCTTTGTTTCATATATGGGAACAATTTAGTTGCAGCTTGTCTCGTATGTGATGGGAACTGTTATTGGTTTACAGATGATCAGAAATTATATAAGACAGGAGGATGTTATGACAAAGAAACAGAAAAAGGTCCTTATAAGAATCATAGTATCGGCGGTTCTTCTCGTCGCCATGGCTGTCACATTTACGGTGCTTGACAAGACCGGGACGGTGAATCTTGAAAAGCCGTCAGTTATGTGGCGATGCATGGAGATCGTGGCTTACCTGATCCCGTATCTCATCATCGGCTACGATATACTTAAGAAGGCGTTTCTCGGAATCATACACGGAGAGGTATTTGACGAGAATTTCCTTATGGCTATAGCTACGGTTGGCGCCATGGTGCTCGGTGAGTACAAGGAGGCATCAGCGGTTATGCTGTTTTACCAGGTAGGTGAGCTGTTCCAGAGCTACGCGGTTGGCAAGAGCAGAAAGAACATCACAGCACTTATGGATATTCGCCCTGACTATGCGAATATAGAGAAAGACGGTAAGCTTGAGCAGGTAGATCCTGATGACGTTCAGATCGGAACAGTCATAGTCGTACAGCCGGGCGAGAAGGTGCCTATCGATGGTAAGGTTGTGGAGGGGTCATCTTCACTCAACACAAGTGCTCTCACAGGAGAGAGTGTCCCTAGAGAGGTTCATGTGGGGGATGAGATCATCAGTGGATGCGTCAACCTCAACGGACTTATAAAGATCGAGACAACCAAGGAGTTTGGAGAGTCAACCGTATCCAAGATACTTGATCTCGTCGAGAACTCAAGCATGAAGAAATCAAGATCAGAGAACTTCATCACAAGATTTGCAAAGTATTACACCCCGGCTGTATGTATCGCGGCACTTGCACTTGCAGTTCTTCCGCCGTTGGTAAACATAATCATGGGTAATCCTGCTGCATGGTCCAAGTGGATCATCAGAGCCCTGACAACACTTGTTATCAGCTGCCCATGTGCACTGGTAATATCCATCCCACTGAGTTTCTTCGGAGGAATCGGAGGGGCTTCAGCAAAGGGTATTCTGGTCAAGGGATCCAACTATCTTGAGGCTCTTTCATACACAAAGTATGTTGTGTGTGATAAGACAGGAACATTGACAAAGGGTGTGTTCCAGGTTACAGAGATACATCCGGTTTCAGGTATGAGCGAGGCTGATCTTCTTGAGAAGGCAGCACTTGTTGAGAGCTATTCCAACCATCCTATCAGCAAGAGCCTGAAGGAGGCATATGGCAGGGAGATCGATAACAACAGAGTCACGGACGCAAAGGAGATCAGTGGACATGGTGTGTCAGCAGTTGTGGATGGTCATGAGGTCGCAGCGGGAAATGCCAAACTCATGAAGAAGATGAACATAGAGGCAGCCGTTCCTTCGTCAGTTGGAACAGAGATACACGTGGCAGTAGATGGCAGATATGCCGGCTACATCCTGATATCTGATGTTGTAAAGCCAAATGCGAAGGAGGCTATAAGTGGTCTCAAGGCAGCAGGCGTGGAGAAGGTTGTCATGCTCACCGGAGATGCCAGAAAGGTTGCTGACGCAGTGGGAAGAGAACTTGGCGTGGATGAAGTCAGAAGTGAACTCCTTCCGGGTGACAAGGTTGACGAGGTCGAGAAGCTCATAGCAGCCAAGGGCGAAAGGGAAAAGCTTGCATTTGTGGGTGATGGAATAAATGACGCCCCTGTACTTTCAAGAGCAGATATAGGAATTGCGATGGGAGCACTCGGCTCGGATGCAGCTATAGAGGCTGCTGATATAGTCCTCATGGACGATGACCCGGCAAAGATAGCCACAGCCATGAAGATATCCAAGAAGACACTCAGGATAGTTCATCAGAATATCGTGTTTGCACTTGTGATCAAGTTTGCGTGTCTTGCACTTGGAGCTGTTGGTTTTGTCAACATGTGGTGGGCGATATTCGCTGATGTTGGGGTTATGATTCTTGCGGTGTTAAATGCAACAAGAGCGCTCAGTTTCAAAGAATAATGAAGATTGGGAATTGAAACTATCTATATACGATTATTACATGGATGCAGTATCAATTCCCATATATATGAAAGATGAGGAATATGCATGGGAGAAATACATCTGCCTCATTGCCACTGTGACAATGAGGATAAAGTCATAAATTGCATGCCGTCTGTTGAGGATTGCAGCGGAATGGCAGATATATTCAAACAGCTCAGCGATGGCACAAGGCTCAGGATACTTTGGATGCTGTGCCATCTGGAGGAATGTGTCAGCAATATAGCAGCGGTCATGGAGATGAGTGATCCGGCCGTATCGCACCACCTGAAGCAGCTCAAGGGCAGTGGTCTGATCGTGAGCCGCAGAGAGGGCAAGGAGGTGTATTACAAGCTGGCAGATACGGAGACCGCCAGACTTGTCCACAAGGTGTGTGAGGAGATGTTCCAGATAACATGTCCGCTTGAACAATAGAATAATATGACGGATAGATCCCCGCCGGTACTGAACAGATCAGTGCCGGCGGGGATTTTTTTGTGGGGATAATAAGAAAATTTACAGTTCTATGTTGCAAAACAAAATAACAGTTGACATGCACCTGTGCATAGTGTATATATAACATATAAACAGTTGATGTATCAAGTTTTCTGTGAAAACTTGATATGCAGCGCCAGCCCTTGCCGAAGGCACTTATTAATGGGCTGGTGTTCAAAGTTGAGGGAGGTATGTATATGAGGCTTTCTCAGAATTCAGGAGTGCCTATATATCAGCAGATAGCGGACAGTTTCAAGTCGGACATATTGGCTGGCAAGTATGCCCAGGGTGAGTATCTGCCGTCTATCAGAGGACTGGCGCGGGATCTGAAGATAAGTGTTATCACAACCATGAAAGCATATGAGCTGTTAGAACAGGAAGGGCTGGTCACGGCTGAACAGGGCAAGGGCTTTTATGTGAATGCACAGGACAGTGAGATGCTGATAGAGCAGCATCTTCGAAAGGTCGAGGCATCTTTGACGGAGGCCATAGCTGCGGCACGTATTGCGGGTTTGTCGGACGATGAACTAAAGAATATGCTTGATGCCTTGCTTATGGTACAGGATTGACGATCTGACAGGCAGGGAACAAAACAGACAGAGAACAAAGCAGGCAGAGAACAAAGCGGACAGAAAACAAAGCGGACAGTAAATAGGATAAAAGAAAGACATGAAGAGAGTTTAAGGTTTAATGGAGGATTGGATGATGAATTATGACTGCGCTGTAAAAGGGGAGAATATTTCCAAAAAGTTTAAGACATTTACACTGGATATACCTGATTTGAGGGTGCCAAAGGGATTTGCGACAGCACTCATCGGAGAAAATGGAGCGGGAAAGACGACACTTCTCAATATGCTTTCAGGAATAAGGCTTGATTACAAAGGTGAGCTGACTTTCTTTGACAAGTATTCATCGGAGGAGAAGGAGAGAAGGGCGGATGTAAAGAACAGGATAGGCTATACGGGAACAGGCAGATATTACCTTCCACAGTGGACTGTATCTGATGTGGAGGAGATAAGCAGTCTGCTCTTTGACAATTTTGACAGGGACGAGTTCGAAAGATATTGCCGCGAACTTGCGATATTTCCTGATTCCCCGGACGGTGTTGCTCTGAAGAAAAAATGTTCAGCACTCTCTGATGGAACCAGAACCAAGCTGATGCTTGCCGGGGTTATGGCGAGGGATACAGACCTGCTGCTGCTCGATGAGCCGGCATCGCCTCTTGATCCTCTTATGCGAGATAAGCTGTGTCAGATGATCGGCGATTATATAAGCGACGGAGCGGGGGAGAAGAGTGTATTGTTCTCAACACACAATATATCCGATATGGAGAGCATCACTGATTATGCGATCATCATGGAACATGGAAATGTGGTCGAGTGCGGATTTGTGGAGGACCTGAAGGAGAAATACATACTGATAAAGGGAGATGCCCAGGATGCAGAGGCGGCATCAAAAATCCTTTATACCATGACTAAGAATCCTTATGGCTTTGAGGGAATCTGTCTTGCAGAGAATCTGGACAAGCTTGCAGGCATGAATGTGAGCAAGGAGATACCATCGCTGTTTCAGATAAGTGTGGCGGTCATGAAGAATAATACAAAAATGGTATTAAAGTAAAAACAGCTTAGAGTGTTTCACGTATTTATAGGAGCGTAATTATGAGGATGATAAAGGATTACAGAGCCATTACGAATGGAAAATACCGGCTAGTGTGTAATGTGTTGATACCGATCATACTGGGGGTGATACTGGTATTGATCGATATAGGAGTGAGAAAATATTATGTAACAGCGGTCATGCTCGGTGTGGGAGCGGCGCTCATGACTGCGATCGAGGTTATGGCTGATTATTGGGGATTCGGTGCAATATGTGCGAAGGGCTGCCTTGGAATGGATTATCTGAAGACGTCAACAAAGGGGAAAGCCATGTTACGGAATGCGCTTACGGCGGATCTGCTTGTCAGACCGGTGAGGATCGCGATATGCATGGTGATAGTGGCCGTGCCATATGGAATTATGGTGGGTAACCCGGTGAGGCTGCTTTGCCTGTCGATACTGCTCATAGCAGATATTTCCGTGTGGGCGCTGAACATTACCAGATATGTCCAGAATGTTCAGGTCATGAGTCTGTTGGCCATGCTGTCATCAGGAGCATCGGGAGCTGCGGTTATATATATAACGGTATCTTCGGGAGTGCAGATGTTTACATGGCTCATAGTTACAGCACTGGCGGTATTGCTGCCGGTTGGAATATATGTGACGCGCAGACATATGTACCGCAAGGTTGAGGCGTCTTATCTGGATATAGATTAACAGATTGTTGTTCAAGACCGGAAACGGCTTAGACTATCCGCCCCGCCTGCCGGCGGGAGGAATGATATATATTAGACAAGGAGGATTAAGGGATGAAAGATTTGATACTTGGTTTTAAACTTCTCAGATATGGATATAAGTTAAAGACAAATGTGATGATGCTTATTTTGTTCACTGCAATAGGGTTTGCGGTCGAACTGTCATCACATGGAACGAATATGCTGGGTGGTTTCTACTTTATGCTTACTGGAATGTTTGCCTACCAGATGATAATATATATGAATGCATCGGATTATGTGCAGTCAAGCGCGATGAAGAGAAAGCTGGAAGTGGGAATGCCTGTGATCGTCAGCACAGTTGTGTATCTTGTGCTGTTCACAATACTTGTTGCGGAGAAATATATACTTATCAGGATGTACCCGGATAATACAGAAAATTATCAGGATACATTGTTTATAATCATATTTATATTGTTCGGAGCTATGATATTCTGCGGTGTATGTTACAAATATTTTGTGGCAAGCTTTATTGTGTTTATGTTGGTGATAATAACCTGCATGTCGACAATCAGTTCCTGGCTGTGTCACCATCATATATCAGAGGTTATAAGCCTTGGGCTTGTAAAACTTGCTGTCCTTGGATATGCGGCCATCCTTTTGTGTGGTGTTATAGAGTATTTGATCAGTTCACTTCTCTACAGAAAACAGTTGTCAGAGATCGCAATGAGCGGACTCAGCAAGAGCATGAAGTAAATGAAAATACAACTAAACTTAATAAAATAGACGGAACAGAGCCGGTTGCGGATTGTGCAGGATTGCCGAAGAGAGGGCGGTCACAGCAGAAGATTTGTAACCGGCTCTATTGCTATTATCAGGTGAGTGGAATATAATATTTAAGAATGTGTGTGCTGGAAAAATCCGGCAGCTGCGCATAAGAGTAATGTATAAAATGCAGAATCATAACGACAAACACTGATAAGTCAGCATATGAATTTGAAAAGAAAGATAAAAGAAAGATAAAAGAAAGATAAAAGAAAGATATAAGGAAGTTATATGGTACAGAACATATTGTTTGATCTGGATGAGACACTGCTGGACTTCAAGCGCAGTGAGAGCAGAGCGCTCTCCAATATGCTTAGGCATATAGGGGTGGAGCCTACAGAAAAGGTCATATCCAGATACAGCGAGATCAACAAATCGAGATGGAAGCTGCTTGAACAGGGGCTGCTCACAAGGCAGCAGGTTAAGGAGAGCAGATACGAGATACTTTTTGCAGAGCTGGGAGTTGACTACTCTGCTGCAGAGGCGACAGCCTACTATGAGGATCAGCTCAGCCAGAAGGGATTTGTATTCCCTGATACGATAAAGCTGCTTGATACTTTGTATGGACGATACAAGCTGTACATTGTGTCAAATAGCGGAGCATACGTACAGACTGGAAGAATGGCAGACTGCGGTATAGTAAAATATTTTGAGGATATATTTATATCTGAGGATGCCGGAGCCGAGAAGCCGTCCAAAGAATTCTTTGACTATTGCTTTGGCAGGAGACCGGAGATAAAGACAGATGAGTCGGTGATCATAGGAGACAGTCTGACATCAGATATACAGGGCGGGATAAATGCCGGGATAAGGACGATATGGTTCAATCCGGACGATCTGCAAGCGGCGGATATACATCCGGACTATGAGGTGAAAACACTTATGGAGATACCGGCGCTGCTTGAAGAGCTGTAAGCAAAAAAGCAAAATTATTTACCGGGTCCGGATACAGATGAGACCGGATATAAATGAGTCCAGATTGAAATAAACAGGAATAGACAAATATATAGAGGTAGTACATGAAGATAAGAGATTTGATCACACAGGATAAGGCGACACTCTCATTTGAGGTGTTCCCGCCAAAGAAAGATACTGACTTTGCGGATGTTGAGGTTGCCGCACTTGGCATAGCGGCGCTAAAGCCTGACTATATGAGCGTAACCTACGGCGCTGGCGGAAGTACAAAGGGCCACACCATACAGCTTGCCCAGGAGATCCAGGAGAAGTACGATGTGCCGACTATAGCACATCTCACATGCGTGTGCGCCAGCAGAGACGGAATAAAGAATGCGCTTGTGGAGATGAAGAGCGCAGGGATAGAGAATATACTTGCCCTTCGCGGAGATATACCGAAGAACTATGATGGACAGGTGTTTACTGAGTTTTCGCATGCGTCCGAGCTGGTGGAGCTCATCAAGGAGTCGGGTGACTTCTGTGTGGGCGGTGCCTGCTATCCTGAGGTACATCCGGATTCTGCAAATAAGCATGATGACATAGCCGGGCTTAAGAAGAAGGTCGATGCCGGATGCGATTACCTGACTACACAGATGTTCTTTGATAACAACATTTTCTTTAATTTTATGTACAGAATCAGAGAGGCGGGAATAAACGTCCCGATCATACCGGGAATCATGCCGATCACAAAGCGTGTCCAGGTCAGAAATGCGGTGAAGCTTTCAGGCTGTAACGTGCCGGAGAGATTCAAGAGCATAGTCGATGCATTTGGCGATACTGAGGCTGCGATGAGGCAGGCGGGAATCGCATATGCCACAGACCAGATCATAGATCTCATGGCAAATGGAGTGAAGCATATACATGTGTATTCCATGAATAAGCCTGAGGTTGCGGCAGGAATACAGAAGAATCTCAGTGAGATACTTAAAGTCTGATAATATACAGATGTATATCAAATAAAAGAAAGAAGGAATAAAAAATGACACTCGAAGTTTTACAGAAGGACATGATAGCAGCAATGAAGGCAAGAGATAAGGAGAGAAAGGACAGTATATCATCTCTCGTATCAGCAGTTAAGAAGGTTGGAATCGACAACGGCTGCAGAGACAATATACCGGAGGATATAGTTGACAGCGTTATCCTCAAGGAGATCAAGTCTGTGAAGGAGCAGATCGACACATGTCCTGCAGACAGAACAGATCTGCTTGAGCAGTACAAGGCAAGATATGATGTGTTCAACGAGTATGCGCCAAAGCTTTTGTCAGAGGATGAGGTTAGAGAGATACTCACCACAAAGTTTGCTGATGTGATCGCAACCAAGAACAAGGGACAGATCATGAAGACAGTAATGGCAGAGCTCAAGGGCAAGGCTGACGGCAAGGTTATCAATCAGGTTGTTGCAGAGCTTTGCAAATAATAGTTTCTGAAAGAAATCAAATCTGCGAATTAGTGGACTGAATTAGTGGAGAAAAATATGAAGTTTGTAGGAATTGAGAAGAAGGAACAGGGCAAGTTCATCACAAGGTATGATGTGAAGTATGAGACAGTAGATGGCATACTGAAAAATTATGAGATGATAAGCAGAAACGGCGATATCACAGATTTTGAGGGACTTCACGGCAAGGCTGCGGATGCAGTTGTCATCATAGCCACAGATGAGAATGATGAGAAGATCCTGATAGACAGAGAATACAGACTGGCTCCTGGCGAGTGGGTATACAATTTCCCTGCCGGACTGATAGATCCGGGCGAGACACCTGAGGTCAGCGCAAAGCGTGAACTCATGGAGGAGACGGGACTTGAGCTGTACGAGATCACAGATACAATAGGTACAAGCTACAGCGCTGTCGGATTTTCAAATGAGACAAATATGTGCGTGGTGGGCAAGGCGAGAGGCGAGTTTAAGCCGAGCACATCAACTTTGGAAGAGATCACACCTGGCTGGTACACCAAGGCTGAGGTCAGAGAGCTGCTTAAGACTGAGAAGTTCGCAGCCAGAACCCAGGCGTTCTGTTATGTGTGGAGCAGGAAGTAGAAGGAGTATGTGTATGGAGAAATTACCAGGAAAGGGTATGGTTACGGTGTCATCCGTCATCATGCTCATATGGGGACTTGTAAATGCAGGATATTATGATATAGCGAAGCTCGTGCTTGCTGATGATCCATCATCTAAGGCTGTTGCGTGCGGTGTTGTGGTTGGAATTGCATCACTTGCAGCGGTCATAGGCGGAATATTTGGAATAGCTGGAAGCAACAAGGTGGCAAAGGCATCTGCGATAGTTGTGTGGGCAGCATTTTTGCTCATATTTGCCATTGTGAGTGGAATAGTAGCACTTGTGGCAGGAGACAGCAAGGTTATTGGAGTTGTCATGATGATAGTTGGGATCATTGTTCCATTTATCATGTTCATGGGAGCATCAAAGAACAGAGCAAAGTAATTTATGAGAAGTAACAGTTATAGGTTTTTTCAGAACAGAGATTGTAAATTTTTCCCATGCCATGATGTACAGGATGAAGATGATTTTAACTGTCTGTTCTGTTATTGCCCTTTATATCTCGATGACAACTGTATAGGATCCCCGGAATATATCATAACAGGGCGGGGACAGCGGATAAAGGACTGCAGCTCGTGCCTGGTGGTTCACAGTCCGGAGATGTACGATAAAGTAATCGCACATCTGTGCAGACAGGACGAAATCCTGTGTGTGGATCTGCGCAAAATGAAAAGCCCGTTGATGGACAGACTTTTTCAGATCACTCACATAAATGATATGGATGAGGATATGCGCGCGGAACATAGACTGGTGGCTGACCGGGTGGTAGATAGGATCATGACTGGATCCTTGTCAAAAGTTTTGAATCCCATGGAAGTGTCTGTTCTGCTGCAGCCATTTGCGGGGGAATGTGTCCACAAAGGATACCTGGAATTTGGAAATAAAAAGATAGAGTGCAATATACTTGAACAGATTGACATAGCCGGTGTTGAAAAAGGTTACTTGTATGCATTTCATGCGCCGGATGTTGACCTGGAGAGTGCAGGGTCGGTTCTTGAGCAGTATTACATGGAGGCATTTCAGGTGGCATGTATGGATGTCATAAGAGGGTGGCTACAGGGATATCTTGAGAGAAAGAACAGTGTATATGAGAAGAAGTATTGCAGTCCATCATTCGGCCCGGGATATTATGGAATGGGCATGGATGCTGTACCTGAGCTGCTTGGACTTATGGATGCATCACAGGCAGGCGTGTCATGGAACGGAGAATGCATGTCGCCGAAGATGAGTCTTGTTGGAACATATCTGATCGCGGGTGAAGATGTGTTTGAGATAGATTCTGATTGCAGAGACTGTATTGGACATAGCGGTGGCTGCGAATTCTGTATAAAGCACTGAATTTATACCAAGTAGGAGCAGGAGTGTTCTGCTCCTACTTAGAATTATAGTTATTAGTCCAAATCGAAACTAAAGACCGCTTTGTCGAAATTGCGGTTCTTTAAATCTTCATCTGAAATGATCCAAAAGATATTCCATAGACAACCAACGTTGTAACCATATTGAAACAGCAGATGAGTTTTTGCGTTTACATCCGGAATATTACCACCCGTAGGATAACCGAATAATTTGTTTCCGTCATACGAAAGATATTCGATATCATAATCTGGAGCAACTTCTTCAAGACGGTCAAATAGGTCACAGTCAAGCACATCTCCCAGTGGCTGATAATCTGTGGTGAGTTCAAACTCGACAGCCTTTTCCTCAAAAGTTTCTGTAAAATACTTTGAATAATATGGAACAGGCGGCTCAGTTCTCTTTAAATTTGACAGGTCGCCGTTGTACCAGATCACCTTGTGATAAGCCGAATTTTCGGGGTCGTCAGCAACGCTTTCAACCCATTTGTTGGTCTGGTGAATTGAGTCGATTTCTCCGCTCCAGAAAAAATATAAAATACCCGTGTGCGGAAGCTTGTTTTCAATATCCAAGTCGGCAATGTCTGCAAGATTGATTTGAGCAACAAGCTGCATTGCTGATTTTTCGTACCGCTCGGTGTCATCTCCGCGCTTGCAGGAATAGCCCGACATTGTGGGATATGGAATTTCGGGCGGAAGATCGGGAAAGCCACCGATTTTACTTGTGCCTTTTGCAATTACATTTTCCACATCCTTCACACACATTTTAATAGTATTTTTTCGGTAGTCTTTAATACTGTCTGCAATATCAGTGTGTCCTTCTTTAATAAGGAATTCAATCAAATCCATTTCGTGCATTTTCATTTTATACCCCCTAATCCCTATTTGTTAAAGTCAACACATCCATTATATCTCGTATCGCCTAACTTGCATACACATTTAATGGCTACCCTACCTTTGGGATTCCCGCGCCAGAAATACCAGACTGACGGTAAGCGTCACCGCCTCGGTCACAGGTGCAGCAAACCACAAGCTGTTGCCACCAATCAAAACTGGGAACGTCAGTATACACACACTGCTGAGTATGATGTTTCGGAGCAGTGATATACACAGCGACTGCCCGGATTTCAGTATGGCCTGAAGATAGTAGGAGGTCATCAGGTTGATCCCAAATGGCACAAATGCAAAGAAGTACGCTCTGACACCAAGATCGGCAATGACTCCAAGGCATTCATTCATATCTATAAACACACTGCAGAGCATCCTTGGAAAAAGTATTCCAAGAAGTGAGAACAGCGCACCCATGATCAGGATGGTTGTGTAAGCCATTCTTTTTATGGTGTTTATTCTGCCTATGTTATTTGCTCCGTAGTTGGTCGAGATCACAGGCTGCACGGACTGACCAACTCCTGTGAACAGAGAATTGAACAGGATGACGCAGTTGGAGATGACGCTGTATATGGACAGGGCATTCTCACCGCAGTACTTCAATATCTGTATGTTAAACAGCAGCACTATAAATCCATTTGCAAATTCATTGAAAAAGCTCGGGATACCGGCTGTCACGATATTCTTCATGCTGTTCAGGATCCTGTGTGGCATTATGAAACGCAGCTCATTCTTCTTGCTGAGGAAATGTGATGAGGCGACAAGTACCTGGATCAGCATACCGATTACAGAGGCAAGTGCGGCTCCGCCGATTCCCTGCTTCAGCGGGAATACCAGTACAATGTCCATCACGATATTGAACACTCCACCCAGCAGGACGCCTGCCATGGCGCGGTTCGGGTCATTGTCAGCCCTCACAAATATAGCTATGAAGTTGGAAAATACTGCAACCGGCAGGAACATATTTATATAGTGCATGTATGACATGGCATATGGGTATAGAGTGGCATTTGCACCCATGAGCCTCAGCAGTGATGGCATGCATGTTATGTACAGTATCCACAGCAGCGCGGTGATGGCTGCGATCATCATGAATGACACAGTGAAGTAGCGGTTAGATTTCACCGTGTTGCCACTTCCTCTGTGCACGCTCATCTGTACCGAGCCACCTACGCCAAAGAGAATCCCGGTTGACATAAGTATGCACAGCAGTGGCGTTGTGATGGAAAGTGCCGCCAGGGCATCAGCTCCAACACCTTTGCCAATGACGATGGCATCAGTCAGGGTGTATATGGACATGACCATGGCACTTCCAAGGGAAGGAATGAGGAATTTGAAGTAAAGCTTTCTCAGATCGTCTTTTAACAGATTCATTTGTAAATCTCCTTAACAAAAATAGTTTATAATTGAGAATCATTGAAAATCGGAAAGACACATGATCGCGGGGACACATTAACCTGCCAGCCGCATAAAAAAAGAGCCAGATAAGATAAAGTATCTTATCTGGCTCATGAAAATTCTGATATATTTTTATCGCGATTCATGTTCCATCCGGGAATCCTGCATCTGCAGAACACCTTGCAAGGTATATTAATATTCAACATACCGTCCGACTTGTGTTATTATAACAGGAGGCATAAAAATGTCAAGGATTAATAAGGGGGTATTATGGAGTATAGAGTGACAGATGCAAATGATATAGATATGCTGATGGATGTCAGATTGTCCATGCTTAGGATAGTCAATGATCTTCCTGCTGATTACATATTTGATGATGGATTGGTGGTGAGCAGCAGAAGGTATTTTCTTGAGGGTGATCAGACAACAGTTGTAGCTGTCGATGACGGAAGATGTGTGGCGTGTGCCAGTATGTCTTATATTGAAATAATGCCAACATTTTCTCACTCATCAGGAAAGAGAGCACATCTCATGAATGTATATACAGAAGAGCACTATCGGAGAAGAGGAATCGCCAGGCATCTTGTGAATATGCTTATAGAGGACGCGTGTGTACATGGTGCCACGGAGATAAGCCTTGATGCCACGGAAAGCGGTAGACCGCTGTATGAATCAGTGGGATTTAAGGCATCTGAGGAGTGCATGGTTATAGATATACAGCAATTATGATGCTTTTGATAATAGACAGTTTACATACATATATTTACGGAGACAGACATAGCTATGGAGGTAAGAGATAGCATAGAAAAAAGACGCAGTATTAGAAAGTTTAAAGATATCCCAGTGGAGCCGGCGATTATAAGACAGCTTATCGAGGTGCGGTGATCCAGAACCTGTTGCAGAGAATCCGGAGATGCGGCCTGGAAAGAAAATGGATGAAGTGCTGGAATACAGATAATTACAACAAGGAGGACGTACAGCCATGTCACTGGAAAAGGCAGAAAAGTTTCTTGAAGATAAAGGATATGGAGACAGGATCATACTTATGGACGCTCCGACGGCAACTGTTGCCATGGCGGCGGAGGCGCTTGGAGTTGAGCCGGGCATGATCGCTAAGACCATGGCGTTCATACAGGATGACAAGATAGTACTCATACTCACCGAGGGCACAGCCAGAGTTGACAATAGGAAATATAGAGACAGATTCCACGTCAAGGCGAAGATGGTGCCATTTGATAGCGTGGAGGAGCTTGTCGGACATGCACCGGGCGGAGTGTGTCCATTTGGCATAAATCCGGGGATAGATGTATACCTTGATGAGAGCCTCAAGAGATACGAGAGGGTTTTCCCTGCGGCGGGCAATGACCACAGTGCAGTGAATCTCACCATCTCTGAGCTTGAGGATGCATCTGGGGCTGCCGGCTGGGTTGATGTGTGCAAGGAGCCGGAGAAGTAAGCTGTTAATCAGGTTAATATGAGTCTGCGGATGGTGCTTATTATACGAATTAAGTATTTGGAAAAGGGAGAATGGGTGTATGGACATAACGATGCTTGGAACAGGAAGTGCACTTGTGACAGAGTGTTATAATACATGCTTTGTGCTGTCAGATGGAGATGAACATTTTCTAGTGGACGGCGGCGGTGGTAACGGCATACTGTCACAGCTTAAGAAAGCGGGTTTTAACTGGCAGGACATGAGGACAATATTTGTGACGCATAAACATGTAGATCATATACTCGGCGCGGTGTGGATGATCCGCATGATATGCCAGCATATGAAAAAAGGTTCGTATGAAGGCGAAGCCGTTATATACGGACATGACGAGGTCATCGCTTTACTTAGGAAGATGGCAATGCAACTTCTTAATAAGAAGGAGACAGTATATATTGGTGACAGACTTCATCTGGTTGAGGTGAATGACGGCGATACGAAAGAGATAATGGGCAGAAACGTCACATTTTTTGATACTGGTTCAACTAAGACAAAGCAATTTGGATTCTGTATGGATATGGGTGATGGCGCGAAAATTACGTGCTGCGGAGACGAGCCTTACAATGATTGTGAGGAGAAGTATGCGAGAGGCAGCAAATGGCTGCTCCATGAGGCGTTCTGCCTGTATTCCGAGGCGGATATATTTGATCCATACGAGAAACATCACTCAACAGTCAAGGATGCCTGTGAACTTGCAGAAAAGCTTGAAGTTCAGAATCTGTTGCTATATCATACAGAGGATAAAAATATAACACATAGAAAAGAATTGTACGTGGCAGAGGGCAAAAGGTATTACAGCGGCAACCTGCATGTGCCAGATGATTTGGAGAAAATAAGACTTTAGAGATGGGCAGGAAAGAATATAGTCAAAATCTGAGAGAAATTAGAAGATTAATGACTTTCTTGAACGATAGAATTGTTTGAAAATTCAGGCAACTAGAAAAGAATTTGCTAAAGATAGGTGATAAAAAGGAGAGATCGAAATGTACAATCCAATAAAAGAACTGACTAAGCGGGAATGGCTTATCTGGCTGTGTTCCCTCATTATAGTGCTGGTATCGAATCTTCTCACTGCAGATCTGGATATCCTCACACTGGCGGCGGCACTCATAGGTGTGACATCACTTATATTTGCGGCAAAAGGAAATGTGTGGGCGCAGATATTGATGGTCGTATTCAGCATATTATACGGTATAATATCATTCAGGTTCCGCTACTGGGGTGAGATGATAACCTACCTCGGGATGACGATGCCGATGGCGGTGTGGTCCGCCATAACGTGGTTCAAGAATCCATCGGAGGGCAACAGCAGTGAGGTTGCCATACAGAAACTGACAAGAAGACATGTGATATGGCTCACTGTCAGCACGGTGCTTGTAACGGTTGTATTCTACTATATACTGATGCTGCTTGATACACCGAACATAGTGTTCAGTACCATATCAATCGTCACAAGCTTCCTTGCAGCGGCTCTCACCATGCTCAGATCGTCATATTACGCTGTTGGATATGCAGCAAATGATGTGATCCTGATAGTATTGTGGGTTCTCGCGTCACTTGAGAATCCGGCATATATTCCTGTAGTTGTAAACTTCGTCATATTCTTTGCGAATGATATGTATGGCTTTGTGAGCTGGAAAAAGAGGGAAGTGAGGCAGGCTGTGGATTTGTAGGAGATAATTGTAATATCACACTGAACTGCTTTATATGTTCACAGTGAGCAGGCAGACAGAATGATAAAAGAATAAATAGAATATAAGTGAAATCTTATCATAATAGGAGGACGCACAGATGAATATCAACATAAGAGAGTACACGACAGAAGATGCGGTCGCTGCGTCAGAAATTTGGAACCAGGTTGTTGATGACGGAGTGGCATTTCCACAGGAGGAAGACCTGACACCGGGATCAGGCGATGCATTTTTCAAAGAGCAGACATATACCGGTATTGCCGAGAACACAGAGAATGGTGAGGTGGTAGGACTCTACATACTTCATCCGAACAACGTGGGAAGATGCGGACATATATGTAACGCCAGCTATGCCGTGAGACGCGACGTCCGTGGCGGGCACATAGGAGAAAAGCTTGTGCTTGACTGTATCTCCATGGCAAAGAAGAAAGGCTTTGGAGTGCTCCAGTTCAATGCCGTAGTAGCATCAAATGTACATGCACTCCATCTGTACAAGAGGATTGGATTTACTCCGCTGGGAGTCATACCAGGAGGATTTAGAATGCCTGACGGACATTATGAAGACATAATTCCTCATTACTATGATCTCAGAAAATAGACAGATAATAATTGACAGGGGAGAAAACACCGTAAATATATTAAAAATTATGTTGATGTCACAGAAAGGCAGCGGTATACTTGTTGTCAGAGAATTGGATAGTATATGGGGAGCTGGCGAGTTAGCCGGCTGAGAGGAGGCTGAACGCTTCGACCCACAACCTGATGCGGATAATGCCGCCGTAGGGATACGTTTGATACATACATAATGATGTAAGAAAGAAGAGACGCATTCCCTCGTCTCTTCTTTCTTTTTTCATAAGGAGGGACCCACGTAAGTGGGAGGATTCTTTGTGAAGTACGCAGACGCCGCGCGAAGCGCCTTTCATGCGTCTGCTCCTTTATAAGGGGAAATCCACGTAAGAGGGATATTCCTAAAGTGGCTGATTGGGGGCACCACCTTCCGCCACTATAAAAGTGTAAGATAAACAAATATTAGATCTGGCACAGATTTATAAAGCCGGATCAGATTGGAGGAACAGATGAGAAATTACACAACACAGATGGACGCTGCAAGAAAAGGTATAGTGACACCTGAGATCGAGAAGGTTGCAGAGAAAGAGCATATGTCCACTGAGGCGCTGATGAAACTGGTAGGAGAGGGCAAGGTTGCAATACCAGCCAACAAAAAGCACACATGCTTAAACCCAGAGGGAGTTGGAAGCATGCTGAGGACCAAGATCAATGTCAACCTTGGCGTGTCAAGAGACTGCAAGGATTATGGTATCGAGATGCAGAAGGTTATGAGTGCTGTCGAGATGGGAGCGGAGGCGATCATGGATCTGTCAAGCCACGGCAATACACAGCCGTTCAGACAGAAGCTCACTTCAGAGTGTCCGGCTATGATAGGAACTGTGCCGGTATATGACAGTGTTATTCATTATCAGAGAGATCTCGCAACTCTTACTGCACAGGATTTCATAGATGTGGTTCGTCTTCATGCGGAGGATGGAGTTGATTTTGTGACTCTCCACTGCGGAATAACAAGAAAGACGATCGAACAGATCAAGAAACATAAGAGAAAGATGAATATAGTAAGCCGTGGAGGAAGTCTCGTATTTGCATGGATGACCATGACTGGTAACGAGAATCCGTTCTACGAGTATTTTGACCAGATCCTTGATATATGCGAGGAATACGATGTGACAGTATCACTTGGAGATGCATGTCGTCCGGGATGTCTTGCGGATGCAACGGATGTATGTCAGATAGAGGAGCTTGTAAGACTTGGAGAGCTGACAAAGCGCGCGTGGGATCATAATGTACAGGTTATGGTTGAGGGCCCTGGTCATGTGCCACTCAATCAGATCGCAGCCAACATGGAAGTTCAGAAGACACTCTGTATGGGTGCACCATTCTACGTACTTGGACCCCTTGTCACAGATATAGCACCGGGATACGATCATATCACAAGTGCCATAGGCGGAGCGGTCGCAGCCATGAATGGCGCAGCATTCCTCTGTTACGTCACACCAGCAGAGCACCTTGCCCTGCCAAATGTTGACGATGTCAAGCAGGGAATCGTCGCATCCAAGATAGCAGCCCATGCGGCAGATATAGCAAAGGGGATACCTGGAGCGAGGGATATAGATGACAAGATGGCGGATGCGAGACGTGTTCTTGACTGGGATGCACAGTTTGCATGTGCCATAGATCCTGAGACCGCAAAGGAGATCAGGGACAGCAGAAAGCCTGATGACGAGTACAGCGATACATGCAGTATGTGCGGTAAGTTCTGTGCAGTGAGATCCATGAACAAGGCGCTGTCAGGGGAATACATAGATATACTGTAATTACCAAGAAACTTAAAATATAAAAAGATCCGGCAGTATATGTCCATCTCGGCATGTACTGCCCGTTTTATATGCATAACATGATAGAAAATATATGGGAATAAGTACAAAAAAACGGGTGTTCAGCCGAAGATGTTTACTATTTTGCCTATTGTAATGCCGGGTGAACGAGTTTAGAATAAAACCGAAAACAGGAGTAAATTATAGAAAAGAAGGGAAAAAAGTGAACAAAGATCTTACTGTGGGAAGGCCTGAATCCGTGCTTTGGAGGTTCTGCCTGCCACTTTTCGGAAGTGTGATATTTCAGCAGCTCTATAACATAGCGGACAGCTTTGTGGCGGGGCAGTTCATAGGAGAAAATGCTCTGGCGGCGGTCGGCAACAGCTATGAGATAACACTTATCTTCATAGCATTTGCATTTGGATGCAATATAGGCTGTTCGGTCATAGTATCCCAGCTGTTCGGGGCAAAGAAATACAGCGAGATGAAGACCGCGGTCTGGACTACACTCATAGCAAGCGCGGTACTTGTGGCGGTTCTCATGCTGGTTGGATTCCTGCTTGGAGAGAGACTGCTGGCACTTATTGATACCCCGGATGAGCTGATGAGAGATTCGCTTACTTATCTGAACATATACATATTGGGCGTGCCATTTTTGTTCTTCTACAACATAGCGACAGGAATATTCTCCGCGCTGGGCGACTCGAGAACACCGTTCATATTTCTTGCCATCTCATCGGTGTCCAACATAGCTGTTGATATACTGTTTGTAAAGACATTTGAGATGGGGGTAAATGGAGTTGCGTGGGCTACATTCATCTGTCAGGGCGTGAGCGCTGTACTTGCGATAATAGTTGTGTTCAGACGTCTGGCGGCAGTTCGCATTGAGGGGAAGGTCCGTGTATTTTCAGGAAGCATGCTGGGCAAGATAGCAGTCATAGCCATACCGAGCATACTTCAGCAGAGCTTTATCTCAGTTGGAAATATAATTATTCAGAGCGTCATCAATGGATTTGGAGCCTCTGTCATAGCGGGATATGCGGCGGCTGTAAAGCTCAACAATCTCGTTATAACGTCATTTACAACACTTGGAAATGGAATATCCAACTATACCGCACAGAATCTTGGCGCGGGTAAGATCGACAGGATAGGACAGGGACTTAAATCTGGAATAAAACTCATATGGGGACTATGCATACCATTTGCGGTTTTGTTCTTCTTCTTTGGCCGTTATGGCATGTATCCATTTATGGAGAACAGGACAGGACTTGCCCTTGACACGGGAGTCACGTATCTCAGGATACTGGCGCCGTTCTACTTTGTAGTATCGGCAAAACTTGTAGCGGATGGAATACTAAGGGGAACAGGCATGATGGGCAGATTCATGACATCGACATTTACAGATCTGATACTCAGGGTGGTGCTGGCGATAGTGCTGTCAAGAGTTATAGGTTCCGCCACAGGAATATGGCTGGCCTGGCCGATAGGCTGGACTATAGCAACAGTCATGTCATTGGTGTTCTGTGTAAATGGAATAAAAAAACTTAAGAACAGGAGAGAGTATGAAGTCGGATAGAAATAAAAAAATATGGGGAGCTGTATTTGCAGTTCTGGGGATATTGGGAGCGATATTGTTTGTGCTACCTGTGACACGTGGAAGCAGGATTAATATAGGTACTATGCTGGGAGTTGCTGTGTTTGGAGCGGCCGCTTTGTATGGATTCTTTAAGCGGAGGATAGATAGTGTCATTAAAAACTGGTGGGAGAAAAAGGCGGGCAGGGTGTGCCTGACTATTATTATGGTGATCGCTATAGGTGTGCTGGCTCTCGCTGCAGTCATAACTGGAAATATGGTATATGCGGCAAATGTAAAACCGATGCAGGATGCGACCGTTGTGGTACTGGGCTGTGCAGTCAGGGACGGCGGTCCTAGCCTGATGCTCAGAGAGAGACTTGAAGCTGCAAAAAAATATCTTGATGATAATCCTCAGGCGGTATGTGTAGTTTCAGGCGGTCAGGGCGCTGATGAAAGTATATCAGAGGCCCAGTGCATGTATGAGTATCTCACAGAGCACGGAATAGATGCTTCCAGAATATATATGGAAGATAAGTCAACCTCCACAAGGGAGAATATAAAGTTTTCAGCTGAGGTCATATCGCAGAACGGCCTTCCAGAGAAGATGAATATAGTGACAAATGAGTTCCATGAGTACAGGGCGAGAAAGATAGCAGAAAAGCAGGGGATAGACAGCGGTTCCATATCCGGAGGTACAGCGTGGTGGCTCCTTCCAACATACTATGTCAGGGAGATGACGGGTATACTGTATGAGTGGATCAGTGGCTGACGAGTGGACGGACATGATGTGTGACGGGCAAGGCCGACATTAAAGTGCTGACAGGTGTACAATCGGTGATATTTGGTTGAAATGCACAGATAACCTTGAAAAAGCCTTGTAATATTTCTTGAAAAATGCATGTAAAAACTTACTTCTAATTGAAAGAAATTATGTTATAATGACTCTGTATGATACAAGTACAGTATCTGATTAAAAGGAGAACGAGATGAACAAATTAGAACTTCAGAAAAAAGCTGTAGAAGTTCGCAAGGGCATTGTTACAGGTGTATACAATGCAAAGAGCGGACATCCAGGCGGCTCATTATCAGCAGCAGACCTGTTTACTTATCTTTATTTCGAGGAGATGAATGTGGATCCTAAGAATCCTGAGGACGAGAATCGTGACAGATTTGTGCTCTCAAAGGGACACACAGCTCCGGGCTACTACGCAGCACTTGCGTTAAAAGGCTTTTTCCCAATAGAAGACTTAAAGACACTCAGACATGTTGGATCT
>OGXW01000158.1_pt1 | contig 46306 bp, 42 predicted proteins | sample 1576341 | NCBI WGS metagenome assembly OGXW01 (sample SAMEA3541592, study PRJEB24748) | human gut metagenome | biome: human gut; feature: human-associated habitat; material: faeces | place: China | collected 2012
CGGCGGCAAAGACTTCCCTCGGCTGAAAAAAATCCTGCACACAGCCATGGGGTTCTCCGTCATCGGCTCTGCCGTGCTGCTGTTCATCGGCTGGATATTTGCGCCGGCCATTCTCCGTCTGATGAATACGCCGGACGAGATTTTAAATCTTGCCGTCATGTATGCGCGTATTTATTTTCTCAGCATGTTTTCCATCGTCGGCTTCAACTTCAGCTCCGGCATTTTGCGTGCGCTGAGTGATTCCCGCCGCCCGATGATATATCAGCTGCTCGGCGGCTTTGCCAATATCTTGGGCAATACCTTATTTATTTACATCTTTCATTTTGGCGTCGCCGGTGCGGCAATGGCAACGTTTTTATCCCAGACCGTTGCCGCTGTCCTGACCATTCGCCGTTTGTGTCATTTGCAGAAGGAATACCGTCTGTGTCTCCGCGAAATCCGCATCGAACCGCACACACTCAAACAGATTTTTGTAATCGGTGTGCCGGTCGGCGTTCAGACAACCGTTGTATCTCTGTCCTTGGTTTTGCTCCAATCGCAAATCAACACCATGGGCGTCACCAGCATGGCTGCCTATACCTCTTACGGTAAGCTGGAAGGTCTGGTTTATTTCCCGATGTGGGCAGTCGGTCAGGCTGTGACCACGTTTGTCGGACAGAATCTCGGCTGTGGACAGCTTCGGCGCGCAGAAAAAGGCACGAAAGTCGGCTTAATCATGGGCATTCTCATCACCGTGTGCATTACCCTGTCACTCACAGCGGGTGCGCATGTTGTCATGCGTCTGTTTTCCAGCGATGCAGCTGTCATTGATTTGAGCAGCAAAATTGTCGTGCGCCTGTTCCCCCTGTACTTTATTTATGTATTTGTCGAAATTTTTGCCGGCGCCATCCGCGGCGCAGGAAAAGCGGCTGCAATTATGTGCATCACACTGCTCAACATGTTCGCCATTCGCTTGCTGTTCCTATACATCGCCATGCAGATATTCGATACCGTATATGATGTGGCACTCATCTTCCCTGCAACTTGGGTGACAACCGCTCTGTGCGTTTCTATCTATTATTTCTCCGGAAAATGGAAGCGCGATTGGAGCGAGTCCACCGCCCCGCGTGCAGCGTAAATGATACGGTTATAACAAGAAAACGGCTCTCCCGACAGCACACGCTGACGAGAGAGCCGTTTGTATTCTGCTGTTTACTTTCCAAAAACGGTATCGCCGCTCTTGAAGCCAAATGCCGGATGGAGATCAAACTTCACCGCTCCGACTGCAACATCCGGACCGACAACCTTCTGAATACGCGCAATGCCGTCGTTGCCAAAGCCTGCGCAAAGCTCAATGGCAGTGCATCCCTTTTCTTCTACCAAGCTCTTCGCAACGACTTCCGCCTGACTGTATGTAGAGCAGCCATACACGTACAAATCAATGGATTCGCCCGGAATCACAGCGTTCTGCTGCTTCGGGTCGCAATTCGGCGCTACATAAATAAATCCTGCATTGAATTTCATTGTATTTGCCTCCTATAGCATTTGATACCTTGATTATACGAAAAAAATTTTTCCATTGCAACAAGATATTTGCATTTTGTTTGACCCCTCTGTCAAATCGTGTTATAATTTTTAACGCTTATATGCGTTCCAATTTATTTTTCTTTGTGAGGGGAGGCACATTGTGTCAATTATTGTTTCAATCAATTCATTTGTCAACGGCATTGTTTGGGGACCGTACATGCTGGCTCTTTTGGTCGGCACCGGTATTTTTCTGACAGTCCGTTCCGGTTTTATGCAGTTTCGCCACTTCGGTACCATCTTTAAAAACACGGTCGGCATTCTGCACACGCCGGAGGCGCACAAAAAGAACGAGTTCGGTGTATCGCCGTTTCAGGCTGTAATGACCGCACTGGCATCCACGGTCGGCACGGGCAACATCACCGGTGTTGCCACGGCAATCGCTCTCGGCGGTCCGGGCGCGGTCTTTTGGATGTGGATCAGTGCCGTTTTCGGTATGATGACCAAATTTTCTGAGGTCGTTCTTTCTGTGCATTTCCGCGAAAAAAATCAACGCGGTGAAAACGTCGGCGGCCCGATGTATTATCTGGAAAAGGGTCTGCATCTCAAGTGGCTGGCTGTTCTGTTCGCCATTTTCGCTGCCTTTGCATCGTTCGGCATCGGCAACATGACGCAGTCCAACGCCATTTCCACTGCTTTGCAGTCGACATTGGGCATCAATCCGTATCTGACCGGTGCGGTGATTGTCGTCATTGCGGCGATTGTGCTGCTCGGCGGCATCCAGAGCATTGCGAAGGTCACCTCCACACTGGTTCCGATTATGGGATGTGCATACGCTATCTTCGCTATTTTGGCGCTAATTGCCAATGCATCGGAGATTCCGCACGCATTGGCCGTCATCTTTGAGGGCGCGTTTCATCCGCAGTCCATTGCCGGCGGCGTTGCCGGTTACACCGTCCTGATGGCGATTCGCTTCGGCGTTGCCCGCGGCGTATTCTCCAACGAGGCCGGTCTTGGCAGCGCACCGATCGCGCATGCCGCCGCTGTCACGGATAGTCCGGTCAAGCAGGGCTTCTGGGGAGCATTTGAGGTGTTTTTCGATACATTGGTCATTTGCACGCTGACTTCTCTGGTTATCGTTTCTTCCGGCCTGTACAACAATGGCATGCAGGGCGCCGACCTGACCATTGCCGCATTCGGCAAGGCAATCGGCCCGTTCGGTACGTTCGGCGTCACGCTGGCAACCGTGCTGTTTGCCATCTCTACCATTCTCGGCTGGTCGTATTACGGCGAAAAGTCAATTGAGTACTTGTTCAAGGGCAAGAGCTATACGGAAAAACTGACCAAGGGCTATCGCGCAATCTTTGTTTTGCTGGCATTTGTCGGCGCTGTCAGCAGCCTGACGCTGGTATGGAGCATTGCGGACACACTCAACGGTCTGATGGCAATTCCGAACTTGATTGGTCTGCTCGGTCTGAACGGCGTAATCATTCGGCTTGTTCGGGAATTTTTCAAAGAAAAACACTAACCGACAAACGCCGGTTCACGCACACAGGGAATCCGATATTCGTATCGGGTTCCCTGTGTTTTTATTTATAAAAAAATTTACATCCACGCACCGGCGCGTATTCCGCCTGTATAATGTTGTTCAAATGTTTGTAAATTGCATTGAATCGCCCAAAAATGGAAACCGGCGGCCGCAGCTTTGTCAAAGCACAAGTCGTTTCCATTGTACAGGGCCACGAACAGGCCGGTGATATTTACATCGGAGATCAAACGGTACAGCTCATCAATCTGTTCGACATGGCAATCGAGATCATACAGGGCATTTCCGCCAGTATGGGTGTGATTTTGACGGTTCCGTTCGTCTCGTTCATCGGCGCATGGATGATTGCAAACCGCCGCAGGGATATTTCCTAGAACATTGCCGAGATGCATTGCTTTTTGGGTTGTCCGGCGCTATAATGTCTAATAACATATTTTGCCGCGCGTTTTTCGTCCAAAATGCGTCAAAAGTGGTATAATTCATGCACGTTAAGGAGGATTTTCATGCGTTTGTTTGATATTCTGGGGCCCATTATGGTAGGGCCTTCCAGCAGTCACACCGCCGGTGCCGTGCGCATCGGATTGACCGCCCGCAAGCTGCTCGGTGAAGCTCCCGTACACGCAGATATTTCTCTGCACGGCAGTTTTGCACTCACAGGACACGGACACGGCACCGACTGCGCGCTCATTGCCGGTCTGCTCGGTATGCAGCCGGATGACCTGCGCATTCCAAACAGCTATGCCCTCGCCGAACAGGAAGGGCTGTCGTTCACCTTCTCCACCGTGCAGATACGCAACGCACATCCCAACACCGCCCGTTTGCAGCTGACAGGAGCCAGCGGCCGCACGCTGGATGTCGTTGCCGAGAGCATTGGCGGCGGACGCATCCGTGTCAGCTCCATTGACGGCATCGAAGCAAATTTTTCCGGCGAGCACAACACACTCATCGTGCACAACCAAGATACGCCGGGACACGTCGCCGCCGTCACGTCCGCCCTCATGCAGCGGCATGTGAACATTGCGACCATGCAGCTGTTCCGCAATGCACAGGGCGGCTACGCCGTGATGATTTTGGAGTGCGACCAGCCGATTCCGACAGATATTGAACAGTGGCTGTCTCACATTGACGGCATTCAAAAAATTACAATTTTCAATCAGGAGGACCCGTCATGAGCTTTTCCAGTATCGCTTCCATGCTGGAAGCTGCAAAATCGGCTGACAAGCCGCTGTACACCGTCATCTGCGAGGATGATTGTCAGGAAAACAATTATACCGAAGAAGCATCGCATCGGCAGATTCAAACGCTTTGGGAGGCGATGCAGCAATCGAGCAAGCAATATTGCGCATCCGACCGCTCCAACAGCGGATTTATCGGCGGCGATGCGGAAAAGCTGCGTCTGGCGGCACAGGCGGGCGCGCTCATCGGCGGCACGTATCTTCTCCGCGTCATAGAAGAAGCCCTCAAAGTCGCGGAGTGCAACGCCTGTATGAAACGCATTGTCGCGGCACCGACTGCCGGAAGCTGCGGCGTGCTCCCCGCCGTTCTGCTTCCGCTGACGGAAGAAAAGCAGCTGGACACGGAGGTGATCTTGCAGGCGCTGTACATCGCCGCAGGCTTCGGACAGGTCACGGCGATACGCGCCAATGTCGCCGGAGCGGAAGGCGGCTGTCAGGCAGAAATCGGCACTGCCAGTGCCATGGCAGCTGCCGCACTGACGCATATTTTAGGCGGAACCGCAGAACAATGCGCCCATGCGTTTGCGATGTCTCTCGGTAATTTGCTCGGCTTGATTTGCGATCCGGTTGCCGGACTCGTAGAAATCCCGTGCGTCAAACGCAATGTAGTCGGTGCGGTCAACGCAGTCAGCGCCGCCAATATGGCGCTCGCCGGCATCACTTCCCATATTCCGGCAGACGAAGTCATTGACACCATGGGAGAAGTCGGCGATACGCTTCCGGCAAGCCTGCGGGAAACCGGCTTGGGCGGTCTCGCCGCCACACCGACCGGAAAGAAAATCACCAAGCAGGTGCTGCATCACGAGCAGTTGCTGTAAACCGTATTGTGAATTTGGTTGACATTCAATCGCATCCCTCGTATAATAGGAAACTAGTAGGATAAAAACAGGTTACGAACATAGGAGCGAAAGATATGGACGCATTGACACTGGCACAGGAAATTATCAACGGCAGACGAATCACACGGGAGGACGACCTTTCTTTCTTCCTCACCTGCAATCTGGATGCATTATGCAAAGGCGCAGACCAAATCCGTGCGCATTTTGTCGGAGACAAAGTAGATCTCTGTTCGATTGTCAATGGCAGAAGCGGCCGCTGTCCGGAGGACTGCAAATACTGTGCGCAGTCGGCGCATCATCACACCCAGTGCGAAGTCTATGATTTTCTGCCGGAGCAGGAAATTATCGAGGCCTGTCAGATGAACGAGCGCGAGGGCGTTGACCGCTTTTCCATCGTCACTTCCGGCCGTTCGCTGACCGGCGAAGAATTTGACAAAGCGATTCATGCGTATGAGACCATGCACAAACAGTGCAAGATTGATCTTTGCGCGTCTATGGGCTTTCTCTCCGCGGAGCAGCTGCACCGTCTGCACGAAGCAGGTGTGACGAGCTATCACCACAATATCGAGACTTCCCGCCGGAACTTTCCAAACATCTGCACCACACACACCTATGACATGAAAGTGGAAACCTTGAAAAAGGTCAAAGCCGAGGGCATGTGCGCTTGCTCCGGCGGCATCATCGGCATGGGAGAAACGTGGGAGGATCGCTTGGACATGGCTGTCAGTCTGGCAGAGTTGGGCATTGATTCGATTCCGCTCAATGCGCTGATGCCGATTGCCGGCACGCCGCTGGAGCATCTGCCGCGCCTGACCGAGCAGGACATTCTGCGCACAGTCGCTTTGTTCCGCTATATCAATCCGACGGCAAACATTCGCCTCGGTGCCGGCCGCGCCCTGCTCACCAATGACGGCGAAACCGCCTTCCAGTCCGGCGCGTCTGCGACGATTACCGGCAACATGCTGACCACCGTTGCGTGCGCAACCATCCGCAGCGACCGTGAGATGCTGCAAAATCTCGGCCGCGATGTCACGCCGGAGTATTGGGACAAAACACACTAAATCGCGCTTGTTCCCCTCTGTCGAAGAATTTTTCTTGCATTTTCGGAAACTGTGTGCTATGATAGATAAGCTAAGTTGTTTCCGGGTGTAGCGCAGCTGGTAGCGCGCTTGACTGGGGGTCAAGAAGCCGCAGGTTCAAGTCCTGTCACTCGGACCATAAACCCGCCTTTTCGTTGGAAAGGGCGGGTTTTTTCTGTCTTAAATTGACAGGCGCAAACAACCATGATACCATACGAGTATATATAACATGTTTGATGTGCAAACGGGGTGATTTTGATGAGAAAGCAACTATGCGGTATGCTTGCAGGGATATTTTTTGTTTTCGCGCTGTCTGCGTGCACAAATTCCGCGCCATCGCCGGAAAACATCCCTTCGGAAACACAAGCGGTGCCCAACTCATTTTCTCAGGTTGTATCCATCACCCGCCAAGCGCGGGATGCCGCAAATACCGCGACTGAAAATGATATTTCCACTGCGTATGAATACATAAAATCCAATTACACCGACTGTTTCAAGGACAATGCCACGATGGAGCAGATGATGTACTATGGTTGGTTATTGGAATATACATATGAAGGCGATACGGAAAAGCAGGATTACTACACGCTTGGACAGGGCGCGGAACAACTTGTCAAATATGTCTACCGCGGGGCAGATACCACCGACAGCGACAGCACCAAAGCCAGCATGGAACAGATACAACATACAATCGCTGCCATGCAGCAGGGCGCAGCGGAACAAACCGCACAGCAATCGGCATCCACCGATACCTCAAAAGAAAACAGCCGAACGGTTTATGTCACCAAAACAGGCAAAAAATATCACTACGCCAATCCTTGCGGCAAAGGCACCTATTATCCCTGCAGTTTGGCAGAGGCACAGTCCCGCGGGTTAGAGCCTTGCGGAAAGTGCGTACTCCGTTAAATAAGCAATCCCCTGCACAGCATGCAGGGGATTGTTTTCGTATTTAGTGACAGCCGTGATTGCCGCAGCCATGCTGTCCGCATGTATGGCCTTCGCCGTGCTCGTGATCGTGATGCGAACAGCGCACGTTCGGATTGTAACCCAGTGTGCCCGCCAGAAGCGCCTGTACGGCTTCATCTGCATCGCCTGCCACACCGCCATACAGCTGGATTCCTGCCGTTGCCAGCGCCATCTGTGCACCGCCGCCGATGCCGCCGCAAATCAGCGTGTCAACACCGTTTTCCGACAGAAAACCTGCCAGTGCACCATGACCGCTGCCGTTGGTCGGAACAACAGCCGCGTTCTGCACCGCGCCGTTCTCTACATCGTAAATCTTAAATGCTTCCGTGTGTCCAAAGTGCTGGAAAATCTGTCCGTTTTCATACGTTACTGCAATTCTCATTGTTTGTCTTCCTTTCTGCGGCAGTACTGCCTGTGTTTGCTGCCGTGCTCTGCACGAACCTCTCCGGCAACAGCCATTTTTCTGACACAACTGATACGGCCCGCCCGCAATGTGCAACTGCTTGCCGCTGACGATACAATCTGCCAGCTTAAACCGCGCCGATTCATAAATTTCCGTCACCGTGGTGCGGGAAATTTGCATCTGCCGTGCCGTTTCCTCATGTGTTTTCTTCTCAAAATCCACCAGACGAATCACTTCGTATTCATCGACGGACAGTATGATTTGCTCCGATGGAGAGATACCGTCCGGCTGAAAATGAATATAGTCCGGCTCCCAACATACCATTCGTTTCCGCTTGGGTCGCGCCATCCCATCACCTCGTTTTCGTCATATGTCGATAATAACACACAGCTGCCGTTCTGTCAAGCAGCTGGCAGTGCCCCATCCACAGCAAAAAAGATGGCAGCCATGACTTGTGCCATGTCTGCCATCTTTCGTTTATTTACAGCTTTCAATCTGTGTACAAATTCCGTTTTCCAGCGTGAGAATGCGCTGATTTCGGCTTCCGCGGAACCGCAGTGTCAAATCTCGTTGTTCTTCGATAAATTCGCCATCTACAAGAATGTCAATATACGAGAGCATTTCGCGCGTGACGTCTGTAAACACAGAGCCGCCCTCTGCCAAATCCGTGTCATAGGTATAGCCGGTATAGCACCAAATCGTCTTTTCCGGCAGTTGCGTCTTAACCCGCCGCAGCAGCGCCGTCAGGGCGGGCTGATTCTCCGGTTCAAACGGCTCTCCGCCGAGCAGAGACAAGCCCGTGATATAATCTGGTTTTAAGCCGTCTATGATGCTGTCCTCTGTTTCCTGCGTGTACGGTTCGCCATAGGAAAAGTCCCATGTCTCCGCATTAAAGCAGCCCTTGCAGTGATGGCGGCAGCCGGATACAAACAAGCTGACGCGCACACCTGTGCCATTCGCCACATCATAAAATTTTATCGTCGCATAATTCATTGGCAGCTCCCACGCTTACAGATGTAGCACGCGGTCTTTGATTTCCTGCGTTCTGCCCTGATTCCAAAACTGTGTACCGATGTAACCGCAGGTTCTGCGGGCAACAAACAGCTTATTCTGGTCGCGATTGCCGCAGTTCGGGCACTCCCATACCAGCTTGCCCTCGGCATCGGTGATAATCTGAATTTCACCGTCATAGCCGCACTTTTCACAGTAATCGCTCTTGGTGTTCAGCTCCGCATACATGATATTATCATAGATAAAGCGCATGACAGCGAGCACTGCATCGGTATTATTCTGCAAATTCGGAACTTCTACATAACTGATTGCACCGCCCGGAGACAGCTTCTGGAATTCCGACTCAAACTTCAGCTTATGGAATGCATCAATGTGCTCGGCAACATGCACGTGATAGCTGTTTGTGATGTAATTTCTGTCTGTGACGCCCGGAATGATGCCAAAGCGCTTTTGCAGGCACTTGGCGAACTTATATGTCGTGGATTCCATCGGCGTGCCGTATACGGAATAGCTGATGTTTTCCGCTTCCGACCATTCCTTGCACTTGTCATTGAGCTTCTGCATGACTTGCAGCGAAAATTCTCTGCCCTCCGGCGAGGTATGCGTCTTGCCAATCATGCGCACGCACATCTCACACAGACCGGCGTAGCCCAGCGAAATCGTCGAATACCCGCCAAACAGCAGCTTGTCAATGGTCTCGCCCTTCTTCAGGCGTGCCAGCGCACCGTTCTGCCACAGAATCGGCGCAACGTCAGAAATCGTGCCGAGCAGACGCTCATGACGGCAGCGCAGTGCACGATGACATAAATCCAGCCGTTCTTCATAGATCTTCCAGAACGCATCCATATCGCCGTGAGACGAACAGGCAACGTCAACCAAGTTGATGGTGACAACGCCCTGATTAAATCTGCCGTAATACTTGTGAGAGCCATCCGGTTTGCGCTGGCTGTCCTCTACCGTCAGGAACGAGCGGCAGCCCATGCACGGATACACATCACCCTGCTTGAGCGAACGCATGACCTTTGCGGAAATATAATCCGGCACCATGCGTTTTGCCGTACACTCTGCGGACAGCTCTGTCAGATACCAATACTTGGAATCCTTGGTGATATTGTCTTCATCCAGCACATAAATCAGCTTCGGGAATGCCGGCGTAATCCAGATGCCCTTTTCATTCTTGACGCCCTGCATGCGCTGACGCAGTACCTCTTCGATAATCATCGCGAGGTCATCGCGCTCCTGTCCCTCCGGCACTTCGTCCAGATACATAAACATTGTGACAAACGGTGCCTGACCATTACAGGTCATCAGGGTAATGAGCTGGTACTGAATGGTCTGAATGCCGCTCTTTACTTCGCTTCTCAGGCGGCTTTCTACCACCTTATTGACAATGCGGTCATCCAGCGAGTCGCCGCATGCCGTGCGCTCTTCAATAACCTGCTTGCGAATCTTTTTGCGGCTGATGTCTACAAACGGAGCCAAGTGCGACAGCGTAAACGTTTGACCGCCGTACTGATTGCTTGCAACCTGCGCGACAATCTGCGTCGTGACATTGCAGGCGGTAAAGAAGCTGTGCGGCTTTTCAATCATGGTTTCACTGATGACCGTGCCGTTTTGCAGCATATCCTCCAGATTGATGAGGTCACAGTTGTGTTCCTTCTGCGCAAAATAGTCGGAATCATGGAAATGAATGATGCCCTCTTCATGTGCCTTGACAATATCCTCCGGCAGCAGGACACGCATGGTCAAGTCCTTGCTCACCTCACCCGCCATATAGTCGCGCTGGGTCGAGTTGATAACCGGATTTTTGTTGGAATTTTCCTGCTTGACGTTCTCATTGAGATGATCAATCAAAGCCAGAATTTCATTATCTGTCGTGTTCGATTTACGAGCCAGTTCCCGCTTATACCGATAGCGCACATACTTCTGTGCCACCTCATAGCCGCGCATCTCCATGATGCCGATTTCTACCATATCCTGCACATCTTCGACATGTGTAATATGCGGCAGCGATTCCAGCTTCTTTTCTACGGTATCTGCTACCGCTTGAATCTGGTACTCATTCAATCTATGAATCGGCTCAACCTCAAGATTGGCAGCCTTTACGGCATTGACGATCTTCGATAAATCAAATGGGACTTCTTCACCATTTCTTTTGATAACTTTCATCGTAAATCCCTCCATACGCGGCAAATGATTTGCCGCCTATCTATTATAAGCCCACGGGCTTCCGCTGTCAATATATAGTATGATAAGTGCACGCATCATACTATATATTGGCTGTAGAATCGTGTCCTCTGCGGCGAACATCTACTATTATATAATTTCTCTTTGCAATCCGCAACCGAACCGGTACATAATTTTCCCGAAAATCCGAGCGCATATTTATGATGAATCACCAAAACACAACAAGCGCAATACAGGCGACGATAAAAAAACACCGCCGTTTCTCACGAAACAGCGGTGTTTTGGGTATAATTAAATTTTTTATCATACTGCGTCAGCATAGTTGCCGCTTCGGCTCGAGTAGCATATCCTTCTGGATTGACATATAATCTTCCATTTTTCTTAGAACCGCGAATAATTTCACAATCCACAGCCCATCCTACTGCATCTTTTGCCCAATTAGACACTTTATTAGAATCCGCAAAACGATCTAACGAAACAGCAGATTCCGGCTTATCTTGAGAAGCATATAGAATGACAGCTAATTGTTCACGTGTTACATCGGCATTTGGAGCAAATTTACCATTTCCCACTCCGCTGACAATATTATTCTCACTTGCCCATTGTATAGCTTTAAAATACCAGCTTTCACTTTCAACATCACGAAATCTAGGAGATGTAGATATATCTGGGCTGCCCGCACGAGCATATAGAATCTGTACTGCCATTGCACGAGAAAGATGTGTATATGGCTCAAATCTCCCATTACCAGTGCCGCCCATCATATTTTTTTCAAACGAATATTCAACATACGGGCTAAACCAATCCGTATCTTTTACATCGAAAAATATTTTTGAAATAGACCATGTTTCCCATCCAATATCACGTCCATTGTATGTTTTCATTATACTTTTAGTCCATGTAGAATTATTTGCAGGATAATATACTGTCAGTGTGTTAGATGAAAAGCACAGCTCGCCTATGTCTGGTGCATCGCCTAAAAAACGAATCATTCTAAGATTGGAATTCCAAGCAAACGCCTCTTTTCCTATACTCTTTACGCTTTTTGGTATCGTAATCTGTGTTAATTTCTGCATTACATGAAATGCATCGTCTGAAATACTGATAAGATTATCAGATAATTGTATGTTTTCAAGATTTTTACCTTTATAAAATGCATGATCAGCTATTTTCTTTACAGTATTAGGCATACGATACATCTTTTTTGAATTGTTTGCAGGATAACTGATTAGAGTAATACCTTGTTTATCAAGCAACACACCATCTTGCGATTGATAAGCTATATTTTCCTCATCTACATCAATACTTATCAAACTTTCACACCCGTAAAAAGCAAGTTGATCTATTTCATTTACGTTTTTAGGAATAGTAATTTCTTTTAAATTTTTTGAATATGCGAAAGCAGATCCCCCTATAGAAACAACTCCTTCTGGTATTGTTACGTATTCTAAGTTTGAACATTCAAAAAACGAATAGTATGGAATAGTATTTATTTCTTTTGGAAGTGTAATATGAGATAATTTTTTACATTCCCTAAATGTACTATCTCCCAGTTCCGAAACACCATCTGGAATATCCACTTCTTTTAAGTTAATACATTTTTGAAATGCTCCGCCACCAATCTCATTCAAATTTTTTCCAAAGTATATATTGATCAAGTTTTCACAACGGTAAAATGCATGTGCACCAATTTTCTCTACACTATCTGCAAGAATTACATCTGTCAAATTGATACACTCCTGAAAGGCATTCTCAGAGATAGACGTCACCCCATCATTTACTATAACCTTTTGAATGTTTGGCTGATATTTTACCCATGGAAATGCATCTTTTTCGTAATACTTCATTGCACCATTTCCGCTGACAGTCAATACTCCATTTGCACTCAGTGTCCAAGTAACATTTGCACCGCATTCTCCTAATGTTACGTCATCCTGCGCCACAGATATACTGTTATCTATCGCAAACGCTGATGGAACAAATGTCACTGTAAAACAGCCTGCTAATAATAATCCATACAATACTTTTCTCATCTTATCTTCCTCTCATTATAATTCGCAAATATAATTCTACCACAATTCAAGGGGGAAATACATAAATTTCTTCTATCAATCATTTAAAATGGGTGTGATGATAGTCTGTTCTATTTAAGTCTTTGGTACTTGTTTGCTTTTATCTGGCCTTAGATTGATTTTTGATGTATAATAAATTCACCATAAATAGTTTTAACATCGACAGCAAACAGGCAGGATTTTTTTCCACTGTCATCGCTCCAGTTATCCGACATGAATATATTACCCTTCTGGAAAAAGCACACAGAGATGCCGTACCATTTTGGGAATTTATTGCGCAACAGACGCTGGAATCTACCAAAGACATGATGCGCTTACTGCAAATCCCGTTCCCCAAAATAGATGAATAATACAAAGAAAACACCGCCGTTTCTCACGAAACAGCGGTGTTTTTGGTACGCCCGGTGCGATTCGAACGCATGGCCTTTGGAGTCGGAGTCCAACGCTCTATCCAGCTGAGCTACGGGCGCATATCTCTGTTATCTTCTATTATCCGATAACCGTTAAATAGTATACCAGAATCCGCAGCAAAAGTCAACGAGTAAAAATACGCAAACAGCAAAAGAGTCTCCCGCGGGAGACTCTTTGTGTGTATCAACATCATTCGCGAATGGAACCTTCGCTCAGACGCTTGAAATAATGGCGCGTTTCGGCAACAACAACACCGCTCAATGCCAGAATTGCCACCAGATTCGGCAGAGCCATCAGCGCATTGAAGATGTCCGCAATCGTCCATACAGCGGATACTGTGAGGAACGGGCCGATAAATACAGCCAAAATGTACAGCCAGCGATAGACCTTCATCGTCAGCTCATGCTTGCCGGTCAGATACTCCAAGCAGCGCTCCGAGTAATAATCCCAGCCGAGAATGGTCGTAAACGCAAAGAAAATCAGGCACAGCATCAGAATGCCCTCGCAAACCTTTGCGCTGAACGGCAGACCTGACTGGAAGGCATACGCAGTGACAGCGACACCTTCCAAGCCCTGCGTATATGCACCGGTCAGTACAATCGAAAAGCCGGTCATGGTACAAATAACAATCGTATCAATAAACGTGCCGGTCATGGAAACCAAACCCTGACGAACCGGTTCGTTGGTCTGTGCTGCAGCTGCCGCAATCGGCGCACTGCCGAGGCCGGCCTCATTCGAGAAGATGCCGCGGGCAATGCCCTTCTGCATAGCAAGGATAATAGCGCCCAGCGCGCCGCCTGCCACTGCACGCATGCCAAACGCACTCTGAATAATCAAAACAAAGGCTGCCGGAATTTTCGTCACATTCATAATCAGCAACAGCACGCAGAATGCAACATAAATACATGCCATAAACGGTACGATAACCTGCGATACGCTTGCAATGCGCTGAATACCGCCGATGATAACCAGTGCAACGCACACAGTGACAATAATTGCCGCAATCAATACGGTATACGAATAGTCTTTTCCGAACAGCTGGAATGTCCATGCATTGTTGCTGTCAAAGAAGTTATTGACAGCAGAGGCAATACCATTTACCTGTGTAATGGTACCGATGCCCAGAATACCAACGCCGACACCAAAGAATGCAAACAGCTTTGCCAGCCATTTCCACTGCTTGCCCATGCCGTTTTCGATATAATAGAATGGGCCGCCCAGTGCATGACCTGTCTCATCCAGCACGCGATACTTGATTGCCAGCACGCCCTCGGCAAACTTGGTCGCCATGCCGAACAGGGCTGCCATCCACATCCAAAACAGGGCGCCAGGGCCGCCTGCAACGATAGCTGTTGCTACGCCGACGATGTTGCCGGTACCGATGGTTGCGGACAGAGCCGTACACAACGCACCGAATGAAGTAACTTCTCCTTCGCCGCCTTCCTCATTGTGCACCATATATTTGAGTGCTTTGGGAAGCTTTCGAATCTGTAAACCGCGCAGGCGAATGGTCAAATAAATGCCAACCGCCAAAATCAGGACGATAAGCGGGACACCCCACACCCATCCGTCAATCATTTCTAAAAATCGAGTAAACTGCTCCACGTTCATTTCTCCTTTCGTCGTGCATCAAGCGGTTGGCATATCAGCTTTTTTTGCCCTGCACCACATAAAAATGCAAACAAAAAAGAGTTGATATTTCTACCAACCCTCTAAAGAGAATACATAGTTTCATCTGTCCTTTTGCCTGAGAGATTGGTACATGGCTGTACCGTACACCTTCGGCGCTCGTTCTGTGAGACTCTCCAGAGTTTATCAATTTTTAATCACAAATATCAATATAACACAACCATATTGTGAATGCAACCCTGCGGATGAAAAATGTAAATTTTTTGTTTATCTTTTTGTTTTTCCGCATTATTTTCGGAGTCGTCTTTTTTTGATAAGCGATACGGCGGCGCAGATGGCGATAATACCCACAGCCATATATACCACGCGCTGCGCAGCGGCCTGCGGCGTCTGGTTTCCTGCCATAATGTCATCCGGTGACAGCGTCAGCGTATATTCGACCTCATGCGGAACGCTCATCGCGGTTGTGTCCGCGATGACGGTCATCGGCTGTGTAAAGCTCGTGACCGGAATCTCAAAGGTGGAATAGCCCTCCTCATTGACGCGCTGGTATTTGACGCCGCCGGAAATCATATAGTCATAATTTTCACTGCCCCAAACCAGCGTCATGACCGCTGTACCATCTTTCACTTTGAGTGCCGCTGGTGTGGTCACAGACGCTTTGCCCGAGCCGCCTTCCAGCGAAACCGGAATCGCATAATCTCCGTCGTCCATTTCAATAAATGCAGGCTGTGCCGGTGTATTGGCGGCACTGTCCGGCAGCTTCGTGCCCTCGCTGTCTGCCGCAAAACAGACGGACGATGCCAGCAGCATCGTGAGTATCACCAAAATTCCCTGTCTGATTCGTTTTTTCATGATGCTGCACCTCACAGATTTTCTTTCTTATAGACAAAATATAAATCGGCAACGATAAAGACCATCAAATAAGCCAGCAATACGAGAATCCCGCGAAAATCTGCAGCTTCACCGGTTGCAATCGCACGAATCATCGAGCTGGTCTGCGACAGCGGCAGAGCTGTAATCACCTCGCGCGCGCCATGCGGAATTGCCGCTGTCGAGAAAAATGTATTACACAAATAGGACATCGGCATGATGATATAATTGGAAAACCGCGGCACATCCGCATGATTTTTCGCCAAAAAAGACACGACTATGCTCAGACCCGCAAACACGGCACCGTTCAAAAACAAAATAACAAAAGACTGCCAGTTGAACACCAATCCGGTATGAATCGGCAAAATCAGCAGCAGAATAATGCCCGCAGAGTACAGGCCGCGCAGCGCACCGGCAAGAACCTGTCCGACGATAAACTGCCACAGCGGTGTCGGAGAAATAATGACCTGATCAAACGCTTTTTCATACAGGCGCTGGACATTTAGATTTTGCGCAATCGCACTAAAGCTGCCGTTCATCGTTGTCAGCGACACAACACCCGGTATCAAATAATACAAATACGGCTGGCCGTTCATTGTCGTGCGAATGCCCCAGCCAAAGACAATCAAATACATGAGCGGAGCAATGAGCGCCGCGAGCGTGATTTTGGAAAAGTCCCGCAGGAATTCACGCCATTTTTCCCACAGAATCGTTACAATACCCATAGCTTCAAATACCCTTTGTCAAATGCTTGCCCGCCTGTTCCACAAAGACGTCCTCCAACGTCGTATCGCGCAAGGTACAATTGCCTGTCAGCTCGGACAAATAGGCAATTGCCTGACTGCGCTCGGTAAAATAGCTGCTGTGCACACCGTCCGGATGCATCTCATCGACCGCATACGCGCCCAGCTTGCAAATGAGATTTTCCGGTGTGTCCAAATCCTCCAGCTTGCCGCCATCCATCAGCGCCACACGGTCGCACAGTGCCTGTGCCTCCTCAATATAATGTGTGGTGAGCAAAATCGTCAGCCCCTTCTCATTGAGCTGGCGCAGCAAATTCCACATCTGTCTGCGAGAAAGCGCATCCATGCCCGCAGTCGGTTCGTCCAGCAGCAAAATCTCCGGCTCGGTCAGCAGCGCGCGGCACACCATGAGCTTGCGCCGCATGCCGCCGGACAGCTTGCGAATGGTCTTTTTTCTGTGGCTGGTAAGACCGGCAAAGGCGAGCAGCTGTTCTGTCTTTTCGCGGATATCCTTGCGCTTCATAAAATACAGCCTGCCCTGATATTCCATGATTTCGTCCATATTCATGTCCTGCCGCATGGAATATTCCTGTGTGACCACGCTGACTTTGCGTTTAATGTCCTTGCGCTGGCGGGTCAGCCGTTCGCCGTCAATATAAATCTCCCCGCCGCTCGGCAAAAGCAGCGTGGAGATCATGCTAATCGTTGTGGTTTTTCCCGCACCGTTTGGGCCAAGCAGCGCAAAAAACTCTCCCGTCTCAATGCGCAGGCTCAGGTTTTCCACCGCTTGGAAGCCTTCAAACTGCTTGGAAAGATTTTTTATTTCAATCATGCTTCGGCTCCCGCGCAATAATCAGCGAATAATAGCCTGCATCATCCGGAATTTCTTCCACGCCGTGATAAATCTTTTCCTCCGGCATACCGCAGTTTTCTACCATAACGACATCTCGGCCGCTCTGTGCAAGCTGCTGCTTGACGCGATCCATTTTTCTTCCCGACTTCATCAGCACGCAATTGCCGGAATAATTCAAATCATCCTCCAGATTATGACGCGCCGGCAAAATGTGCAGCGGTTCATTCCACTCGGACAGCGAAACATTCATGCGAGCCGCCGCCGCGCAAAACGACGTGATGCCGCTGACGGTTGCCGTCTGATAGCCGTGTTCTTCTACCAGCTTCTTGACATAGCTGAACGTAGAATAAACAGTCGGATCGCCCAGCGTCAGGAATACGACATTCTTTCCCTGTTCGAGCTGTTGCTCCGCTGTATCTGCGGCGATTTTCCAATTGTTCTCGCGTTCTTCTGCGTCCATGGTCATCGGCATGTACAGCGGCAGCAGCGTTTTGTCCGCCAGCTCCGGTGCAGCCTGCACGGCAATCTGATATGCCACGGTTTCTTTCGGTTGCTTTCCCGGCACGGCAATGACTTCATTTTCCCGAATCATGCGCACCGCCTTGAGTGTCATCAGTTCCGGATCTCCCGGTCCAACACCAACGCCAATCAATGTTCCCTTCATGTTATAATCCTCTCTTATGATTGAATAATTTTCCTTGTTTCTGCGCCAGTTGCATCAGCTGCTGATTGCCCGCATTCATGGTTCCAAACCGCTCCGGACAGCAAATGACACGTGTGCACGTCTCCATGCAGGCCTTTGCCTGTGCAAGCGCCTGTTCACCGATGGGTTCAAAGGCTCGCTCGGTAATAATCTGCGCGGCAAGTGCCTGCGCCGCGGGCAAATCCATGTCATTTTCATGCAGCACTCCCGCTGCAAACGGGATGCCTTTGCGCTGCAGCTGCCGATAAATCGGGATGCCGCTGCCGCCTCCGCCAATGACGAAAACCTCCGGTTTTCCCGCCGGTTTTTCCAGTTCCATAAAGCCGTATACTGTGTGATAGCTGCCGCAGGAAACCTGATACAGCTGCTCAATATACGCGTCCGTAAAGATTTCATCCGGCGTGCCGCATTTGTCAATGCGGTCTCCCCTGACGCACACCACGCGGTCTGACAGCTTTTGTGCCAAATCCAGCTCGTGCATAGAGATAATGACAGCGATCTGTTTTTCCAGTACAAGCCGTTTGAGAATCGCCAGCAGCTCCAATTTGTGACGAATATCCAAAAAGGATGTCGGTTCGTCCAAAATCAGAATTTCCGGTTCCTGACAGATGGCGCGCGCCAGCATGACGCGCTGCCGCTGTCCGTCACTGATGCAGGTAAAGCTTTTGTCCGCCAGCTCTCGAATATGCACCAGCTCCATCGCCTCGCGCACCTTTTCGCGGTCTGCATCGGACAGTACGCCGAATCGTCCGGTGTACGGAAATCTGCCCGCCTCCACCACTTCTTCACAGCTCATGAGCTCCGGTTCCAATCGTCCGGTCATCATCACGGATACTTTTTGCGCCAGCTCTCTGCTGCCGGTCTGCGAGAGCGGCTTTCCCGCCACGCAAACCGTGCCGCCCAAAATTTCCAGCTGTTTGGTAATGCTTTTAATAATTGTCGATTTTCCCGCGCCGTTCGGACCGATCAACGTCAGAATCTCGCCCGGACACACGGCAATTTCAATTCCCTGAATGAGAACTTTTTTGTCATAGCCAACAGACAAATTGTGTGTTTGTAACATTGCGTTGTTCATGCTCAATCCCTCATTGCCGTTTCTTGTCCCGATGCAGCATCATCCAAATAACGATTGGCGCGCCAAACACAGCGGTCACAGAGCCGATGCTCAACTCTGTCGGCGCGAACATCGTCCGCGCCAGCAAATCACAAAACAGGCAGAACACCGCGCCGCCCAAAAACGAGGCTGGAATAATAAACAGCGGTTTTGACGTGTGAAACAGGCTCTTTGCCAGATGCGGCACCGCAATGCCGACAAAGGAAATCGGACCCGCAAACGCCGTAACCGTCGCAGACAGAATGCTGGACAGCAAAATCAACTGGACACGGAACAATTTCACGTTGACGCCCATGCTCTGCGCGTACACTTCACCGAGGCGGAATGCATCCATCGGCTTGGACAGCAAAATCGTCAGCACCATACAGAAAACAGTCACAACCGTCATCGTGCCGACATTGTCCCAGCTGATGCCGGAAAAGCTGCCCATCGACCAGTTGTGCAGATTGACAATGTTGGAATCATCCGCAAAGGTCACGGCAAAATCCGTAATCGCCGAGCAGATATAGCCGATCATGATACCGCAGATGATGAGCAGCGACATTTTTTTGACTTTGCCGGAGATAAGCAGAATAAAGCCCATCGAAATCATTGAGCCGACAAACGCTGCCAGAATCATGCTGGTAGAGCTCATTACCCATCCGCGGCTCAAAAAGCCGATCATGGTCATCGCAACAACCAATTTTGCGCCGGACGAAATGCCCAGCACAAACGGTCCCGCAATCGGATTGGAAAAAAAGGTCTGCAGCAAAAAGCCGGATACGGATAACGCGCCGCCCAAAATAACCGCCGCAATCAAACGCGGCAGACGAATCTCCCAGATAATGGCGGTGTTCGCCGATGTCTTTCCCGCTAAGATGCCGAACACCTCGGAAGGAGACAGCGACACGGTTCCGATATTCAAATTGAGCAGTATCAAAGAGCACAGCAGCACCGCAAGAATCCCATATCCTATCCAGCACCGCATGGCTGTACGCTGTTTCATCTCTGTCTCCTTCCTATAAATGTTTCGTCTCATTTCAGCCGATGCAAAAAGGTCAATTGGTCGGTCTGATCCGCCTGTCCCGTCACAATGCGGTTGAGGTCTGCAATCATATCCGCCGCGCCGGTCGTCTGCTGAAACATGTTTTTCTCTGTGCACCAGACATTTCCGGTCTGCACCGCTTTGAAATCTTTGAGCAGGCTGCTTTTTTGCGTCAGCTGGCTGATGGTCTGCAAATCTCCCTCAATCGTGCTGTTGTAGATGATATAATCGGCATCTTTTGCCGCCGCGTAAAAGGCTTCCATCTGCATATTCATCGTGGACAGCGCGTTGTCATCCACTTTGAGCTGCTGTGCCGTCGGCACATACGAGCCGCCCGCCATGTCAATCATCTTGGAGACATAGTCTCCCGGCTTGCGGACATTGACGGAGCCCGTCGAGCTGATGTAGAAAAACGCAACCGTTTTGCCGGTATCCGCCGCCTGCATCTCGTTCAGCTGCCGGACTTTTTCATCAAAAAACTTTTCTGCTTCGTCTGTCTTTCCGAGCAGCAGGCCGTACAGCTTGATCCATTCCATGCGTCCCATCGGATGCGATTCATAGCTGGAATGCTCGACAAGCACCGGAATATTCACCTTTTCCAGCTGTTCCTTCACTTCCGGATTGTGGGTAATCATGGTCGATTCTATGGCAAGCTGACAGTTTTTCGTCAGCAGCGTCTCATAATCCGGCGCATTGTACTTGCCGACATACTGCAGCCTGCCCTGCTGCATCGCCTGCGTCACATGCGGCAGGCTCCAATCCTTTTCCGCGGTGCTGGTCATGGCGATCGCGGGCAGCGCATCCAAACCGTCAAACAAATCCATCGCAGACGATGCCGCCAAATAGATATTGTCCAGCGGCTGCAGCAGCACCGTAATGCTGCTGCTCAGTCCCTGCGGCGCCTGCTTGCCTTCCGGCACGAGCAAATACTGATTCTGTTTTGCAATGGTAATCAGCGCGTAACCGCCGTCATAGTAATCGACGGAAAATTGGTCCGCATACTGCAGCTCCATGCTTCCGGTCGGCTTCCAGTCGGAAAAATCGGAAGCGGACTGCTGCGCACTGCTGCCGCAGCCGGTCAGCAAAAAACACACGCCGAGCAGCAAAAAGCCGAACAAATAGTTCAATCTTCGCATCATATCACTTTGCCTTGACGGAATCCGCGTCAAAAGTCAGCGTGTAGTCAATCAGATACGGCTGGCTCATCGCCGTGGTATCCGCCTGCACGGCAATCTTTTTTCCAAATGCTGCGACCGGAATGTTGAAGGTAGATGTCTCTGCGCCCGCAACCGGCTCGTACTTGTCGTCTCCGACCATCATGTAATCATAGTTGGAGCTGCTCCAAACGATTTTGGCTGTCGCTTCGCCATTGGCAACCGTCAGTTCTGCCGGAGACTGGATACTTGCTCTGCCAGAGCCGCCAGCTAACGTAACGTTGACAGTATAGGTGCCATCCTGCAAGCCAAGCTCTGCAACCGTCTTGCTGCTGCCGCCCGTCACAGCGCCGTCCGGCAGGGAATCTGCGCGGAGCAGAATGGTTCTGTCATACCACTGCTGCTTATTTTTGCTGAACGCTGCGCAGGAAATCCCCTTGTCCAGTGCCTCTACCGGAATGACAAAGGTATCCTTTCCCTCTTTGTTTGTATCCGGAAAGATGTAATCCTCCGGCTTTGCCTTGGACGCCTGTTCACCGGTGCCCAGATAAATGCAGCGGTATCCGGTGCCGCTCATCGTCATCACGGCGGTCATTTTGCCGTCTTTGACCGTCAGCTGACAATCTGTCACATGGAACATTTTGGAGCTGCAGTCTACGGAAACCGAATAGGTACCGTCCTTGACCTGCTTGCCGGAAACGGCTTCCATGCCGTCCTCTCCGACAGCCTGCACACTGCTCATGTCTGCGGAGCTGGCAACCTTGCTGTAATCCGTCGTATCCTTGCTCTGTTCCTGCGCAGCGGCGGTGGTGTCGGAGCCGGTATTGGCCGTGCTGCCGCAGCCGGTCAGCACACCTGCGAGCAGAGCCGCACACAGTGCCGAAGCCAAAAATGTCTTTTTCATCTGATTTCACCCTTTCAAAACGAGAGCGGCACGAAAATACGCGCCGCTCTGCCTTTGTTTTTTGTATTAGAATTACTGATTCAGCGAATCAATGGCTGCCTGTGCATGCTCTACGTAGATCTGACGAATGGTTTCGTTTTCGCCCAGACCGCGCAGCAGGCACTCAACCTGATAGCCGGCTGCCTCAAACTGAGACTTCCAAGAATCCTTGTCGTCGCCTGCCATATCGTTGTTTGCATGGTCACCCGCAACTACCATCAGCGGCTCCAGAACAACGCGCTTGTAGTTGCCCTTCTTGACAGCTGCCATGACGTCATCCAGAGACGGAGTTGCTTCAACGGTGCCTACAAAGTAGTTAGTGTGACCGTCCTTGGTCAGCAGATCCTGCATCTTCTGATATACACCGTTGGAATCCGCAGATGTACCATGACCCATGAATACGATAGCGGTCTCGCCATCATCGTAATCCTTGGTCCAATCAACGATAGCATTCTCTACGCGGGAGAAATCGTCATCGCTGGACAGCAGCGGCTGACCAATTGCAATCTTATCAAACGCATCGGAGTACTGTGCAATGTCGCCCTTCAGTTCTTCATACTCCAGACCGTTCATCAGATGAGTCGGCTGAACAACCAGATTCTTAACGCCATTGTCTACCGCACGCTTGAGCGATGCATCGATGTCATCAATCTTTTCGCCGTCGCGCTTTGCTACATGGTCAATGACGATATTGGCAGTGAAGCCGCGGCGTACCGAGTAATCCGGGAACGACTTCTCCAGCTGATCCTCGATGGCGCCGATGGTCAGACGTCGGCTGTCATTAAAGCTGGTGCCAAAGCTGAGTACCAGCAGTTCGTTTTCACCGATGTTGTCCTGATTGCGCGGGTTGTCCTTAGACGCATCGCCGGTGTTGTAGTTTTCTTCTTCCTCTGCTGCTTCGCCGGAACCGGAGCCGGTATCCGCCTTTGCGGAAGTCGTTGCAGAGCCGGTGTCCTTTGCTGCGTTCTTGCTGTCGTCCTTGGAAGAACCGCAGCCTGCCAGCATGCCCGCAGCCAGCACACCTGCCAGCAGCATCGCCGTCAACTTTTTCATTTTCATTTTTTGTACCTCCTGTGGTATCTTGGGGAACGCTCGGATCGCAGCCTGAGAAATATATTCGCACACACGATAGCAGCGCCTTTCTCGATGGAGAAAAAGCGCCGATCTTCCCCGCAGCCCACAAAAGGCCGGCAGATGGTACGATCAAGAGCTCGTGATCCGGAAATATTTCCTGTACCAGCATCCGGCAGGTTTCCTGACTTTGGATCATTGCAGAACAGCAGCCTTACCAATCTGATGACCAGTGACCGCGCCAAAGCGCTTTGCTCTCCGCTCCCCGTTTACAGTGACGAGATCGTACAGGACTGTGCACCTGTTTCCCTTTTACCCTCTTGCATCTAAGAGGCACCGCATGCTTTGATTCAATTGTTCCAATTCTGCCTATTTTAGCATTGACAGTATTGTATCATTTGCCCTATGCCTTGTCAACCGTTCCAATGCGCATTTTCCCGGCCGCACAATCCGCAGAATCTTGTTTTACCGTTTTCATTGTACCGCATTTTATGTGCGGTGTAAACAAAAAGAACCCATTTACCGAGAAGTGGGCAAATGCGTCCTTATTGTTGGAATATTGTATTATTTGTCGAGCAGATACTGCATGTGCTTGAATGCCGTGGAACGCTTGAGCCCCGTCAGCACCAGTCCCGCCGCAACAGAGCCTACCACCGTGGAAATCAGGAACGGGATAATATACGCATAAAAGGCAACGGCTCCGGCATCGGTTCCCATGAACCAAACAGCTACCGGATAGGCGCACAGACCGCCGAGAATGCCGGTGCCAAAAATTTCCGCTGCAACCGTCAGCAGCAACTTTTTGGTTTTCCAGTACATCAATCCGCAGCACAGCGCACCGATCATACTGCCCGGAAACGCCATCAGACTGCCCAGTCCAAACAGGTTTCGCAGCAGGCTGGCGAGAAATGCACACGCCACGCCGTAACCGGGTCCCAGAAAAACCGCACAGATGATATTGACCATGTGCTGAATCGGCGCACAGCGCGAGCCCAAAATGGGAAACGAGAACATGCTGCCGACCACGGCGATATCCGCCAAGACTGCACAAAGAACGATTTTTTTAATACGAGCACGATTCATAATTTTCCTCCATTAAAAACGAGAGCATCACAAAGAATCATACCCGCGGTGGTATGCCCCTTCGTGACGCTCTCGCGTTACTCTGACTGAAAGAATAGCATATGTTACACGGCTTGTCAACCGACAAGGCATTATCCAAACTGCTTGTCCAGATATTCTACCACGCCCTGCAGTGTATTGTGGTTATTGTCTGCCACAACGACATCGACCGTGTCGAGCACCTCTTGTCTTGCATTTTCCGGCGCAAAACTGATGCCGGCACCGCGCAGCATCGGCAAATCGTTTTGGCTGTCTCCCACAGTACAAACCAGCGACGGCTCGACACCGAGATAGCTTGCCGCTCTTTGCACGCCATCGCCTTTGTGTCCGCCCTTGCAGGTCATCTCATAATAAACCGGCGTGGAAAACGTCAAATTATACTTGTCTTTGACGCGGTCGATAAACGGACGCGCTGCGAGTACCTCGTCATGCTCTCCGGTAAAATTGATTTTTCCCCATTCCTGTGTCGGCTCCGGAATTTCATCCAGACCGCACAGCGTATACGGAATGTTAAGATTGACAAAATGCTGCCGCGTCACCTCGCACATCCGGCAGACATACGAGTGATCGAGCAAAAATACTTCAATGCCCAAATGCGGATATGCTTCCATCACTTCCCGCGCCAGCTGCTTTGCGCCGTCATCCAGACCTTCCATATATATCACTTTTTCCAGCGCCTCATCACAGATAATCGCGCCGTTCAGGTAAACGCCGGGTCCGTTGCACGGCAGCAGCTTTCGATACGCAGCCGTTGCCGGACGCGTTCTTCCGGTTGCCAGAGAGAAATATCCGCCGTTTTGCGTAAAATACTCCAGCGCTTCGATCGTCTCCCGCTGAATCGCATGCGTATCGTCCAGCAAGGTTCCGTCCATATCCGAGGCGATAAAAATACCGTCAAACTTGCCCATACTGATTCCTCAATTTCTGTAAGACTTTTTCAAAATATTCCGGCAGCGGTGCCTCAAACAGCATGCGCTCACCGGTCACCGGATGCGTCAATTCCAGCTCGCCTGCGTGCAGGCACTGTCCCTGTAACTTCCACTTGTCTTTCGCCGGTCCATACAGCGGATCACCGATAATCGGATGGCCAATGTGCGCCATGTGCACGCGAATCTGATGTGTGCGTCCGGTCTCCAGACGAAATTTCATAAATGTATAGCCCTGATAGTGCTCCAGCACCTGATAATGCGTAATCGCTTCCCGACCGCCTGCGAGAACCGCCATTTTCTTTCTGTCGACCGGATGGCGGGCAATCGGCGCTTGTATTGTGCCGGTTTCCTCCCGCGGGCATCCATAGACCACAGCAAAATAGCGGCGTCCCGCGCTATGCACTTGAATCTGTTCCGCCAGCGACTGATGCGCGCGGTCGTTTTTCGCAACGACAAGCAGTCCGCTGGTGTCTTTGTCAATGCGATGGACAATACCGGGACGGATTTCTCCGTTGATGCCGGACAAGCTGTCTCCGCAATGATACATCAGCGCATTGACCAGGGTTCCGCTCCAATTGCCCGGTGCCGGATGCACAACCATGCCCTTCGGCTTATTGACAACGATGATATCCTCATCTTCATACACAATATCAAGCGGAATATTTTCCGGTTCGATGGAAACCTCTTTGGGCTCCGGCACTTCGACTGCAATCACGTCTCCGGCAGCTGCTTTCGTATTTTTTTTGACCGGCTGTTCGCCGATGGTCACGCAGCCATCCTGCATCAGATGCTGAATGGCTGACCGCGTCAGCTCCGGCAGCTGCTGTGAGAGCAGCTTGTCGATGCGTTGGCCGGAATCCGTCTTTGTCACCTGAATGATTCGTCTCATTTGTCCGCTTCCTCCGCATCTTTGTGGATAAAGAGATAATAAAAAGCAAACAAGGCAACGCCGACACAGACATAAATATCCGCAATATTAAAAATCGGAAATCTGATAAATTCCAGCTGAATCATATCCACAACATAATGATTGACCACGCGGTCAATGACATTGCCAATTGCTCCCGCCGCAATCACCAGCAGGCTGATTTTTCCAATCGGCGCTTGAATCTTATCTGTTTTCAGTGCATATACAATGCCGCACAGAATCACCACTGCCAGTGCGACAAACAGCCAAATTTGGTTTTCTAAAATGCTGAACGCAGCGCCGCGGTTCTCCACATAGGTCAGCGACAGCACGCCCGGAATGAGCGGAATCGTGCCGATGGATGCCAGCATCGTCACCGCCCAATATTTTACCGCTTGGTCTACAATAACCATCATGAGAACTGCCAGCAAATACATAACAATAGACACAGGAGATTCCTCCCTTCACAAAGAGAGGCAGAGGACAATTCCTCTGCCTCTTTTTTTACGAATGTTTCATTCGATACGATTTGATTTTACTTGTTGCCCAGCACAGAAGCACAACGCGCACACAGCGTCGGATGCTCTGCATTGCTGCCAACAGTCGGATCGTAGATCCAGCAGCGCTCGCACTTCTCGCCTTCCATATGGCTGACGGCAATCTTCACGCCGCCCAGTGCTTCGTAGCTGTCGCCTTCGCCCTCGCCGGTCTGTACATCGACAGCGGAAACGATAAACAGCTTTGCCAGATCCTGACCGCAGCCGTCCAAAAATTCCTTTGCGTTCTCAGAAGCCGTGATGGTAACCTTTGCTTCCAGCGGCTTGCCGATGAGCTTGGAACCGCGTGCCTGCTCCAATGCCTTATTGACATCGTCGCGGACAGCAATGATCTTCTCCCACTTGATTGCCTCGGCATCGGTAAAGGTCAGGGCAGAATCGTACTCCGGCATGTCGTTGAGTACAACGTTGCGCTCGTCATCGCCTGCTGCGTGCGGCATTGCGTGCCAGATTTCATCTGCGGTGAAGCAGAGAACCGGCGCCAGCATGCGAACCAGCGAATCCAGAATGCGGTAAATCGCAGTCTGTGCGGACAGGCGGCTCAGACCGTCGTCACAGTACAGACGATCCTTGATGACGTCCAGATAGAAGTTGGACATATCGACAACACAGAAGTTGTGGATTGCGTGAATAACACCGTGGAATTCGTAGCTGTCGTATGCTGCGCGAACGCGGCCGACCAGCTCATTGCACTTCATCAGTGCCCACTTATCCAGCTCGAGCATCTGGTCATACGGCACCATCTGATCCAGCGTGAAGCCGTTCAAGTTGCCCATGATATAACGCGCGGTGTTGCGGATTTTCAGGTAGTTCTGAGACAGCTGCTTGAACATCTTCTTGGAGATCTTCATATCAGCGCGGTAATCAGAGGAAGATACCCACAGACGCAGAATATCTGCACCGTACTGCTGGGTGATTTCCTGCGGGCTCATACCGTTGCCCTTGGACTTGGACATCTTCTGACGCTCTTCGTCAACAATCATGCCGTGGGTGATAACCGTCTTGTACGGAGAAACGCCCTTGGTAGCGATGGAGGTCAGCATAGAGGACTGGAACCAGCCGCGGTACTGGTCGTTGCCTTCCAGATACAGATCTGCCGGATATGCCAGCTCGTCGCGCTCCTCCAGAACTGCTGCGTGAGAGGAACCGGAGTCGAACCATACGTCCATGGTATCGGTCTCCTTGGTAAATTCAGAGCAGCCGCACTCGCACTTGGTGCCTGCCGGCAGAATGTCTGCGGCATCGGTATCGAACCAAGCACTGGTGCCCTTCTCGCGGAACAGTGCAGCAACAGCGGAAATGGTATCGTCGTTAATCAGCGGCTTCTTGCACTTCTTGCAGAAGAAAATCGGAATCGGAACACCCCATGTGCGCTGACGGGAAATGCACCAGTCGGAACGCTCCTGAATCATGGAGGTCATGCGATCCTCGCCCCAAGCCGGAATCCACTTGACGCCGTGGCAAGCCTCTACGGCCTTGTCCTTCATCGCGTCTACGGAGCAGAACCACTGCTCGGTTGCGCGGAAGATAATCGGCTTCTTGCAGCGCCAGCAATGCGGATAAGAGTGCTCAATGGTCTCAACAGCCAGCAGCGCGTTGTTCTCGGTCAGGTCGTGCAGGATAATCGCATTGGTATCTTCATAGAACATACCTGCGTACTTGCCTGCATCAGCCGTGGTCATGCCCTTGCTGTCTACCGGAACGATCATCGGAATTTCCGGATACTTCTGGCACACAACAAAGTCTTCTGCGCCAAAGCCCGGTGCCGTGTGTACACAGCCGGTACCGGCTTCCAGCGTAACGTGGTCGCCGACGATAACCAAAGACTCGCGATCCATCAGCGGATGCTGCGTGGTCACATACTCCAGCTCAGAGCCCATGATGGTGCCCAGAACCTCATACGATTCAATCTTTGCAGCAGCGATGACAGACGGAATCAGATCGGTAGCCAGCACGTAAATCTCGCCGTTCGGTACCTTTACAAAAGAATACTCAAAGCGCGGATTCAGAGAAATTGCCAGGTTGCCCGGCAGTGTCCATGTAGTCGTCGTCCAAATCACGAAGTATACGTTTTCTGTTGTGCCGATGACAGAGCTGATCTTGCCCTGGTCGTCCTTGACTGCGAACTTGACGTAGATGGACGCACACTTGTTGTCCTTGTACTCAATTTCAGCCTCAGCCAGAGCGGTCTCATCGTGCGGGCACCAGTATACCGGCTTCATGCCGCGGTAAATATAGCCCTTCTTTGCCATCTCGCCAAAGACGGAGACCTGCTTTGCAACAAAATCGTTGGTCAGCGTCAGATACGGGTGCTCCCAGTCACCGACAACGCCCAGACGCTTAAACTGGGTTCTCTGGGTGTCTACGTGCTCCAGTGCGAACTCCTTGCACTTGTCGCAGAAGTCCTTGTTGCTGACCTTATGTCTGTCCAGACCAAAAGCGGCAATTGCCTGACGCTCGATCGGCAGACCGTGGGTGTCCCAGCCCGGCACATACGGCGCCTTGAAGCCTGCCATATTCTTGTAACGCACGATGAAGTCCTTGAGGATCTTGTTCAGTGCGTGACCCAGATGCAGATTGCCGTTTGCGTACGGAGGGCCATCGTGGAGAATAAAGAGCGGCTTGCCCTCGTTTTTCTCCATCATTGTATGGTAAATATCCTCTTTCTCCCACTTCTCCAAAAATTCCGGCTCGCGCTTCGGAAGACCCGCGCGCATCGGAAAATCGGTCTGCGGAAGATTGATTGTCTTGTTGTAATCCTGCGGCATGTAACCGTACCATCCTTTCTGATTCTCGACGCCGTCCTCTTTTTTGAATCGGCGCCGTCCCGCCGATTCGGCGGGATTCTATCCTAAACAGCCTCGCTGTTTATTCTCCAATAAAATTGTTATGATTTTGCGAGCCGCTCACTTCCACCGTGTAGGCATCCTGTTCTATTCCATCAAGATGCGATGTGTGCTGGGCATCAGCAAAAATTTTTAAAATATCTGCGGGAATATCGGTTCCCGGATTTTCTTCCGGCGACTTCGGTATCTTCAGCTCTGCCGGACCTTCCACGTGCCCCTCAATCGTTTCGCTTGTCGCGTCACTGTGCACTGTGTGATCCGAGATAGAGGTAAACTCCACACCTTCTTTTTGCGGAATCGCAGCGATTCTCTCGCTCTCCTCGCGGAAGGCGCGGGTCATTTTTTCTATAAAGGAAGCGGCTTCCTTCTGCGCCAGCCGCAGACGTGCCTGCTCCTGAGAAGCCTGCACCTGATACCGTCTGACGATCGCTTCGCATTGTTCTTTTGTTTCGCGCTTGAGCTGTTCCGCATCCTCCTGCGCTTGGGTGCGCGTCTGGTCGGCCTGCTCACTCGCTTCTTTTTTGGTTTTATCCGCCATGCCCTGCGCGGTCATCAATGCCTGCCGAATTCCGCTCTCAATGCGGCGGTATTCTTCGATTTTGTCCACCATAACCTTGAGCTTCGCCCGCAGTTCTGCATTTTCCCGTTCCAGAGCTTCCATGTCATCCGCCGCCTGATCCAGCATCATGTCGACGCTTCTGGCATCATAGCCGCCAAATACCGCTTTCTCCGGTGTGAAATCTCGGATTTCCTTAGAACCTAACATGTTACCTCCCTGAAATCAAACGACCGGCAAGAACCGGAAAATGGCCGGGATAAACCCGGCCGGACGAATCCCACGAAAACCTGCACGTCACAGCAGCGCATAAACTATCCGCCGTGCAAATTCCAACAGCAGAAAAACAATCAGCGGTGAAAAATCCAGCATCATGCCCCGTCCTGCCTGAAATCTGCTCAAAAGATTGCGGCATGGCGCAAGCATCGGTTCCGTCACGGTGTACAGAAACTCTCCCACTGCGGACTGCTGTACCTGCGGAAACCACGAACACAGCGCCCGAATGATAATGAGCCACTGCAATATGCCAAGAACTCGAATCGTAATGCTTGCAAGAATCATATGAAATCCATACCTCTCAGCCGGAAACCATCAGAACTTCATTCCGCTGTTTTCCAGTTCGCTAATCAAATCATCACCGACAATTTCCACATCCAGCGGGGTAATCAAATACGTGTCGTTCGCCACGCGCTTGATTTTGCCCTCAATGGCATATGTAACGCCGCTCATAAAGTCCAGCATGCGCTTGGATGTTTCTTTATCTGTGGTTTCCAGATTGAGAACAACCGTCATCTTATTTTTCAGATGATCTGCGATGTCCGCAACGTTGTTAAACTGATCTGCCTTTACCAAAACAACCGCGAGCTTGGTTGTCGCGTTGATGTTGACCACCTGATTATTTCTGCGCGGCTCAACCTGCGTGTTCTGCCGTGCATCAGATGCAGCAGCTGTTCGCGCCGGTTCCCGATAGCTGTAGTGCGAAGATGCCTCTCTGGCTTCCGACTCTTCTACCGGACCCTCGTCCATGTCGAAATCGTCATCGTCATCGACCTCGCCGCTAACCCAGCGTTTAAAATCATTTACTAAACCCATTTCTGCTTCCTCCCGAATGGAACAAATCTAATTTCTCAGTAGTGGCGGGCGCCGAACAGCGCCGTACCCAGCCGGACAATTGTTGCCCCACAGGAAATTGCCTCGCAATAATCAGCACTCATTCCCATCGACAAGCAGTCCATGGTGATATTATCGTATTTTTTCGCCGATATGTCAATAAATAGTTGAGACATTCTGTCAAAATAAAGAGTTTTTTCTTGATTGGGCTGCGTTTTTGGCGGAATTGCCATCAGTCCGCGCACATGAACATGCTCCAGTTGAGCAACCTGTTCGATCACCGAATCAATCTCGTCCGGATCAATACCCAGTTTGCTCTCCTCTCTGCCGATATTCAGCTCCAGCAGAATGTCCTGACAGATTCCGGCCTTGGCAGCCTCCTTGTCAATGACCTTTGCCAGCTTTACCGAGCTGACCGACTCAATCATGGACACCTTGCCGATTAAGTATTTCACTTTATTGGTCTGCAGCGTGCCAATAAAATGCAGCGGCTTGCCGTCATACGCATGCTGCTCATACTTTTCCAACAGCTCCTGCACGCGGTTTTCGCCGCAGACATCCACGCCCGCCTCAATGGCTGCGCGGACGCGCTCTGCGTCATTCATCTTTGTCGCAGCGACCAGCGTAATGTCCTCCGGCTTGCGTCCGGAAGCAATTGCGGCCTCCGCAATGCGTTTTTTTGCGGTCTGCACCGCTTGTGTGATAGTCTTGCGTTCTTCCTCTGTCATTATTTCATTACCTTCTTGTCATTCACATCTTTGGCTTCCACAATAATATCGTCATTGACAACCAACGAATCATTGCCGGTTACATTTTGCTTTACAATGTAGAAATCGCTTCCTTCGTACAGCGGGTCAATCGTTTTATAGCTTGCCACAGAATTAGACAGAACATAGACGCCCATCTCGTCATTTTCCATGCGCACCGCAGATTTCGGCACCTTGAGGCCTGCATACGAATCCACAACAACCGTTGCCACCTGTTCCCGCATGGAAACCAGCTCCACATCCATATCCTCCGACTGGAAAATAACCAGTGTGCTGTCATTGCTCTCATCGTCCCGCACCGCTTGTATGGTTGCGGAGACATCTTGGCTGATCTGTGAAAAGCGCAGCTTGACGCTGTTGCCCTGCTTGAGATTTTTGGCGTCGGCATCGCTGACCTTTGCGGCGTAATACCAGGCATAGCCCGATACCACTTTTCCCTTGCCGGACGTGGATGCCGGATTTTTCTTCGACAGCTTTTCCAGCGAGGACAAGGTCAGCTCGTCCACGACATCCGGTGTAAAAATGCTCTCGTATCCATCTGCGGACTCACAAAAATAGCCGGCACAGGGAGAATAGATATTGGTCGTCTTGCCGTCCAAGCGGGATTCCAGCGAAGCTGCCTGCTGTTTCAGGTTGGCAAGCTCTTTTTTGATGTCTTTGCTGTTGTCGGAGACCGAGCCGCTTTTCAAAACCAGCTGCCGCAGCTCCGAGGCAATCGACGCAACCTGTCCCAGTGAACCGTTGTCTACCTGCTCGCTCAGCAGATTCATCTGGTCGATGATTTTTTGGTTGAGCCGACTGGAATTTGTCGTTGTGGACGACGTAGAACTGAACGTCTCCAGCTGCTCAATGTTGTCATTGATGCTTTTCAGCTCGCGGCTGACCGTCAGCGCATCTTGGTTGGAATACTCTGTGACGAGCGCTGCCCCCTTGGACACTTTGTCGCCGTCAGAATAATTGTACTCCACTGTGTTGCCTTCTGCAATATCCACTGTCTGCTCCTGCCGGATAAAGTATCCGCTCGCAGAAAAAGAGTCATCCAGCGACACCTGCTGTGCCGGTGTCGTTTTGACCGGATTGTAGTGGCTGATGGCAAAACCGACTATGCTGTATACAAAAATAATTCCAAAAATAATGATCGGTATGCGAAGCGCGCGGTTAATGCGCAGTCCGCCGACCTGCCACACGTTGGATGTTTGATTGGAACGCTTCCGCCGAAACGGATTTCCTTTGAATGCCATAGAAAGTACTCCTCCGAACAGAGGGTCTTATGCCGTGACTGCTTCCCTTCTTCCGTTCATTTCCAGCTTGCGCTGCGGAATCACTGTGGAGATGGCGTGTTTGTAAATCATTTCCTGCTTGCCATCACAGTCAAACAGGATGACAAACGTGTCAAACCCGCGCACTACGCCGCGCAGCTGAAATCCATTGGTGAGAAAGACAGTCAGCGGAACTCTGTCCTGCCGTGCCCTGTTTAAAAAAGTGTCCTGTAAGTTGATTTCTGTTTTCATTATAAAAGAATCCTCCCGTGATGTATAGAGATACTTTCAATATGTTACACCACGTTCAGATAAAATTTCTGTCACTTGCTGAAGAATTCCGGAAAAATCTTCCGGTGCGTCGTACTGCAGCCAGTGCACACGGCTGTCACGCCGCAGCCACGTCAATTGCCGCTTGGCGTAGTTGCGCGATGCGCGTTTGAGCGTATCCAGACAGGTTTCTAAGCTCTCCCGCCCTTCCAGATACGGCACCAGCTCTTTGTAGCCGATGGCTTGTCCCGCCGTGCCGATGAGCTTTCCGCCCTTCCACAGGCGCTCGGTCTCTGCAACGAGTCCCTGTTCCGCCATCTGATCCACGCGGCGGTCGATGCGGTCATACAGCATCTGCCGATCCGACGGGCACAGGGCAAACAAAATTGCATCGTACTTTGGCTCCGGCCGCTTATTTTTCGCGTTCCATTCGTTGATGGTCATGCCAGTCTGGTCGTACACCTCCAGTGCCCGCACCACGCGCTTGACGTTGTTTTCATGGATGCGCTGCGCCGATACCGGATCAACAGCACGCAGCATTTCATGCAGCGCATGCGCGCCCTGCTCCCGTGCAATGGCATTGTATTTTTCCCGCGCTTCCAGATTGGTCTCATCGCCGGAAAACACGCTTCCCTCAATCAGGGCATCCAGATACAGCCCTGTGCCGCCGCACACGATGGGAATTTTGCCGCGCGACAAAATATCCTGTGCGCAGGCATCCGCCATCTGCTGATACTTTGCCACCGAAAACGTCTCTCCGGCATCCGCCACATCAAACATGTGATGCACAACGCCGTCTCGTTCTGCGGCATCCGGCTTTGCCGTGCCGATATCCATGCCGCGATACAGCTGCATGGAATCCGAGGAAATGATTTCGGTATCCAATTGTTTCGCCAGCGCGATGGACAGTGCCGTTTTGCCGGAAGCTGTTGGACCGGCAATGCAAATAAGTTTTTGTTTCATCACTGATTCACCCGCTTGAACATTTTATCCAGCTCATATTTGGTCAGCCGAACCGTTACCGGTCTGCCGTGCGGACAGCAGGTCACTTCCGGATCCGACAGCACGCGGTCACACAGCGATTGCAGCTCTTCCATGCTGGTTTTCCAGCCGCCCTTAATTGCCGCTTTGCACGAAACCGTATGAATCAAATCATCCAAACGATCCGGCACCGGTGTGCGGCGATCCATCAGCTTCTGCGCCATCTCCGACACGGTCATGGGCAAATCTCCCGCGTCAATGTACGCCGGTGCTTCGCGCACGGCAACACTGTGCTGACCAAACGGCTCCATGACAAAGCCAATGGATTGAATCTGTTCCATGCCGTCCATCATTGCCGCGTATTCCTCGCCGGACAAATCGACAACGACCGGCTGCAGCAGCATCTGTGTCGGAATATCCACTTGCTTTCTCAGCTGATTGAACAAAATGCGTTCGTGTGCCGCATGCTTGTCAATCAAAATCAGCCCGCTCTCGTCCTCTGCCAAAATATACGTGTCAAAGCAGCTGCCGATGACATGTGCCTTTGGCATATCGTCGATGAGCGTTTCTTTTTCCTTCGCTTGCTGCTGCGTAGGCTGCAGGGCAGGCATCGGCTGCGCAGACCGAACCGGCTCCTTCACCGGCTCTTTCACCGGCTTCGGCGCACCGACATGTTCCAGCGCGCGCTCGTCTCTGGCGTCTACATCAACAAACGGCAGAAAGCTCGCGCGTTTGGGCGCTCCGACACAAGCCCCACTGCGATAGGCGCTTGCCTGCTGCAAGGTGTCTGTGCTGCGCTTGGACTCGTCTGGCACGCGCGGTGTCAGGCGAATGGCGGAACGCGCAAGCACTTCCGGCTTTTCCTGTTCCGCCGGCGGTGTGCTCGGCAGGACATCTGCCAGCGGTTTGCTCGGCTTCGCTTGAATTTCCGGTATGTTTTCTTCGCCCGCCAGCGCATTTTTCACTGCGGCATACACCGCGGAGAATACTTTTTTCTCCTCCGCAAATTTCACCTCGGTCTTTGCCGGATGGACATTGACATCCACCAATCCCAACGGCAAATCAATGCAGACACAGCCGTATGGGAATTTTCCCGTAATGATGCTGTTGCGGTATGCTTCTTCCATCGCCGCCTGCACCAGCTTGGATTTGATAAATCGCCCGTTGACAAAGAAATGCTGATAGGTTCGATTTGCGCGCGGCGCATGCGGTTTGGAAATGTAGCCCCACACGCGAATGCCGTTGAGCGTATTTTCCGGCATCTCAATGAGATTTTTGGACAGCTCCTTGCCGAACACACTGAACACGGCATTTTGCAGGCTGCCGTTTCCCGGAGCATGAAACACGCGCTTGCCGTCTCGAATACACTGAAAATTGATTTCCGGATGGCTCTCGGCGGCATGCTCCACCACAGACAGGATATATCCCGCTTCGGTAAAATCCTTTTTTAAAAACTTCATGCGCGCCGGTGTGTTGTAAAACAAATCGCGAATGATAAACGTCGTGCCGTCCGGACAGCCTGCCGGCTCGTTCGCCGTCATTTTTCCGCCCTCCAGCGACACATGCACGCCCTCCATGCATCCGGTCTGTTTGGTAAACAGCTCCACGCGCGCAACGGCGCTGATTGCGGCGAGTGCCTCGCCGCGGAATCCCAGCGTACCGATGGCGCTCAAATCCTCCCGCGTGCGAATTTTGCTCGTCGCGTGGCGGCGGAACGCAATCGGTGCGTCCTCCGGCGCCATGCCGCAGCCGTTGTCGCAAACGCGAAGATATGTAATGCCGCCGTTTTCCAGCTCCACTGTGATCTGTGATGCACCGGCGTCAATTGCATTTTCCACCAGCTCTTTGCACACAGAGGACGGGCGCTCGACCACTTCACCGGCGGCAATCAGATCCGCCATGTGAGAGTCCAGTTCATGAATCACTGCCATGCAGCACACCTCCCAGTTGATTTGTGTTTTTTATTATACACGTCTTGGCGGGATTATTCCACCATCTTCTGCAGCTCAAAGACGAGATTGAGCGCTTCAATCGGCGTCATCGTATTGACATTGACGCCGCGCAGCTTTTCCGCCACATCGTCCGAGCGGTAATTCGTCAGCGACATCTGCGGTTCTTCTTCCTCCTCGACCTCACGCACCTCAATTTTCGGCGCATGTGCCTCCAGATCCTTCAAAATTGCCTTTGCGCGGCGCAGCACCGGCTTCGGAACGCCCGCCAGCTTTGCCACGGCAATGCCGTAGCTGTCATCCGCACCGCCCGGAACAATCTTGCGCAAAAACGTAATGTCCTCACCGCGTTTTTTCACCGCGATGTTATAGTTCTTGACGCCGTCCATCAGGTCTTCCAGCGCAGTCAGCTCATGATAATGCGTGGCAAACAGGGTGCGCGCGCCGATTTTCTTCGGGTCTGCGATGTATTCCACAACCGCACGCGCAATGCTCATGCCGTCAAACGTCGAAGTGCCGCGGCCAATCTCATCGAGGATGACCAAGCTGAATCGGGTTGCATGCGTCAAAATATCCGCCACTTCGCTCATCTCGACCATAAATGTCGATTGTCCGCTCGCCAAATCATCCGACGCGCCGACACGCGTAAACACACGGTCTGCGATGCCGATGCGCGCCGATTTTGCCGGAACAAACGAACCCATCTGCGCCATAATCGTAATCAAAGCGACCTGACGCATATACGTCGATTTGCCCGCCATATTCGGTCCGGTGATGACGGCGATGCGATTGGCTTTGTCATCCAGCAGCGTATCATTGGCGATAAACATGGTATCGCGCAGCATGCGTTCGACAACCGGATGTCTGCCGTCCCTGATGTCAATGACCGGAGAATATTCTACCTCCGGACAGCAATACTGATACAAATCCGCCACTTCCGCCAGCGCGCACAGCACGTCGGTCTGTGCCAGCGTCTGCGCGGTAATCTGAATGCGGTGCACCGCGGCGGAAATCTGTTCCCGCACCTCGGTAAACAACTGATATTCCAGATCTGTGATGCGCTCCTGTGCCTGCAGGACGGTATTTTCGTACTGCTTGAGCTCGTCTGTAATATATCGCTCCGCGTTGGCGAGCGTCTGCTTGCGCACGTAATGTGCCGGCACTTTATCCGCCAGCGAACGCGCAACTTCAATATAATAGCCAAAGACGCGGTTATAGCCCACTTTCAGCTTGGCGATGCCGGTTGCCTCGCGCTCGCGCTCTTCAATCGCCGCAATCGAGCCCTTGCCGCCGGACGCGATGTCGCGCAGCTTGTCCAGTTCTTCGCTGTATCCGTTCTGAATAAAGCCGCCCTCACGCAGAGAAAACGGCGGATCGTCTACAATCGCCGCGTCAATGAGCTGTTTAATATCCTGCAGCTCATCCATCGACTCGCACAGCACCTGCAGCATCGAGGACTGGCACTGTGCCAGCTGGATGCGAATTTCCGGCACATGCTCCAGCGTGGCAAACATGCTGCGCATGTCGCGGCAGTTGGCTGTTCCGTACACAATGCGTCCAATCAGACGTTCGATGTCAAACATCTGGCGTAGCTCATCGGCAAGCGCCGTGCGGCGCACCAGATCGTCCTTCAGCTCACCGACCGCCTTTTGTCTCTGTACAATCTGGTTGGGACTGCGCAGCGGCTTGCTCATCCACTGGCGCAGCATACGCGCGCCCATCGCCGTCTTGGTGTGATCGAGCACCCACAGCAGCGAGCCGCGCTTTTCCTTGGTGCGCATGGTCTCAAACAGCTCCAAATTGCGTCTGGCATTGAGATCCAGCTCGAGATACTGTCCCTGATAGTACAGCTGCAGCGTGTCCAAATTGGACAGGTCCGACTGCTGGGTGTCCATCAGATAGCGCAGCAGGGCACCAACGGCACATACAATCATCGGATGGTCGGTAAAAATCGTCGGCTCTGCGCTGGCGGCAAACTGCCTGCGCACCAGCTGTTCGCATGCCGCATAATCATACTGCTCCTCCGTCATGCGCTCCAAGCCGGAATCCATGTGTTCATGCAAAAAATCCACCAATGCGCCATCATCCGCCGCTGCCGGATTGAGCAGCACTTCTTTCGGCGTAAACCGACCAATTTCGTTCATCGTGTAAATGGTCATCTCATCGCCGGACATATCGGTTGCGAGTATCTCACCGGTTGTAATATCCGCAAAGCAAATACCCACGCCCCCGACGCCGAAATAAACCGACGCAATATAATTGTTGCAGTCCTCCTGCAGCATGGACGCCTCAATGACCGTGCCCGGTGTAATCGTGCGGATGATTTCGCGCCGCACAAGTCCCTTTGCCTTTTTGGGGTCCTCGGTCTGCTCACAGATAAATACCTTGTGACCGTTTTTTACCAGTTTGGCAATATAGCTCTCGCAGGAATGAAACGGAATGCCGCACATCGGCGCCCGTTCCTCCTGTCCGCAGTTTTTTCCGGTCAGAACCAAGTCCAGCTCTTTGGATGCAATCTTGGCGTCATCATAGAACATTTCATAGAAATCACCGAGGCGATACAATAAAATGCCGTCTTTGTTCTGATTTTTAATTTCAAAATACTGCCGCATCATCGGCGTAAGTTCAGCCATGATACCCCTTTCTAACCGCTCTGCCGTACAACGCGCGCAGAGAAGTCTTTGTAATGACCACATCGACAAAATCGCCTACGTGCAGATCCTCTCCGGAAACCAGCACCAGCAGTCCACCGTCCGTGCGGCCGCAGTGCGTAAACTCGCTGTCATCCTTGCCGTTGGACAAGCCGTCAATCAGCACGCTCAGCTCCCGATCCTGATAGGCATCCTGCCGCACCTGATTGATTTCCTCCTGTGCCGCCAGCAGACGGTTAAAGCGATCCTGTTTTTCCTCCTGCGTCGCCGCATCCGGCATTTCTGCCGCCGGTGTGCCGCTGCGCTTGGAATATAAAAACGTGAACAGCTGGTCATACTGCCCCTGCCGAACAACGTCCAGCGTGCCCTGAAAATCTTCCTCGGTCTCACCGGGGAAGCCAACGATAATATCCGAGGACAGCACGAGATCCGGCATGTATGTCTTTGCCGCCGCAAGCAGTGACAGATACGCCTCTTTGGTATAGCCGCGGTTCATGCGCTTGAGGATTTCATTGGAACCGGACTGGAACGGCAAATGCAGCTGATGGCTGATATGCGTTCCCTCCGCCATCGTGCGGAACAGCTTTTCCGAAGCATCCTTCGGATGGCTGGTCATAAACCGCAGACGATATTCGCCCGGCACGGCATCCAGCCGCGCCAGCAAATCGGAGAAATCCATGCCGATGCCCAAATCCTTGCCATACGAATTGACATTCTGTCCGAGCAGCGTGATATCTTTATAGCCTTCTTCTACCAAGCAGCGCAGCTCTGCCTCGATGTCCTCCGGCTGCCGGCTGCGCTCTCTGCCGCGCACATACGGCACGATGCAATAGGTGCAGAAATTGTTGCAGCCGTACATAATGGACAGCCATGCATGGCAGCCCTCGCCACGCTGTACCGGCAGACCCTCGGCAATTTCGCCTTTCGGGTCACCGGAAATCTCAAAAATGCGCTTGCTTCCGCTCAGACGATGCAGCAGCAGCTCCGGAAAGCGCCACTGCATATGCGTGCCGAACACAATATCCACGCGCGGATAGCTCTTTTTGATTTTTTCCGTGATGTGCTCCTGCTGTACCATACAGCCGCACATGCAAATGACCAAATCATCGCGGCTGTCTTTCAGATGCGTGTACTTGCCCATCATGCCGAACACGCGCTTTTCCGCATGCTCCCGCACGGCGCAGGTATTGACAACGATCACGTTCGCCTTGGTATAATCCTCGGTTCGCTGATAGCCCATGTCGCGCAGCATGCCGGCAATGCGCTCGGTATCCGCCTCATTCTGCTGACAGCCGAAGGTCTGGCAGAAAAACCACTGCTGCTCCGGCAGCAGCGCATTGCGGCGGCTCACCTGTTCGATATACTCCAGCTGATGCGCAATCTGTTGTTTTGGAATTTGTCTTGAAGTTGTGTTTTTCATGCTATATCATCCAGTTTATCGAAATTCGTTGAGTTCTGCATCATATACCATCAGATGATGATAGTTTGCGCCGTCCGGTGTCAAATCCGGCAAATCGCGCGCGATGGTCTTGGTGAGATACTCCGGACTCAGGTTGTTGTTGCCCGCGCCGAGAATTGCATAGCACCGCACGCAGTCGGTATCCGGCTCCAGCGTGAGCGCCTTTATATAGTCCTTGATGTTGACTTCTTTTTCGCCGCGCTTGGATTTCTTCATGATGAGAAGTTCTTCCTGCGCAAACAGTGCCTGTACGCGCTCACAAAAATCTTCCGGCACGCCGTTGTCAAACTCCCACGTAATTTCAAACTTGGAATACGCAATATCGCGGACTTTTCGGCCTGCGCCGTTTTCAATGGAATACATCTCCTGCACGGAAATGCCGGACGGGCACACCGCATTCATGCGCTGTACTGCATCCTCCGGCAGCTGTTCCGCCGTACAATTGAAATCCAAAAATTCCCACTCACCGGAATATCCGGTGGACAGCGGCAAGGCAATAGAAATATAAATGTGCTGGTTGAAGCCCTCGGTGTACCACACCGGCAGCTTTGCACGGGTGATGATGCGCTGCATACAGTGCATCAAATCCAGATGAGAAATATATGCCGCTTCATCGGTCTTGGAAAATCGCATTCTTGCCTTAAACACTGCACGCACATCCTTTCAACAAGCCGGCCGCACCGCAGCCAGCGCATTTTTCGAGACAAGACGGAGTCGGTTCCGCTCTGCGCGAGCGCTCCCACTCTCTCTTGAGGTGTTCTTTTGTCGTTCCGCAGCCGATGTGATCCCACGGGAACACCTCATCCAGCGGACGCTGCCGGTTTGCATAAAACGCCGGATCCAGTCCGACGGTCCGGAACGCATCCATCCACTTCTCCAGCGAGAAGCAGTCCTCCCAGCCGTCCATCTTGCAGCCCGACTTCCATGCCGTGTACAGCACCTCTGCCATGCGGCGGTCGCCGCGGGCAAAAGCGCCCTCCAAGAAGCTGGTATCCGACGCATGCCAGCGGAACGTCACGTTCTTGGTCTTCATGACCTGACGCAGATATGCTGTCTTTTCGTCCAATTCCTCCTTGGTTGCCTGCGCATCCCACTGGAACGGGGTCTGCGGCTTCGGCACAAAACAGGAGGTAGACGCCGTAATCTTGACGCCGCGCGCGCGGTTTGGCGTCGTCATGCGCCAGCGATACGCGATGTTTTTGCACAGCTGAGACATCTCGTCAAAATCTGCGTTGGTCTCGGTCGGCAGACCCATCATAAAGTACAGCTTGACGTTGTTCCATCCGCCCTCAAAGGCATAGGTGCACGCCGTGAGCAAATCTTCTTCTGTGATATTTTTGTTGATGACATCGCGCAGGCGCTGACTGCCCGCCTCCGCCGCAAAGGTCAGGCCGCTCTTGCGCACCTTCTGCACGCGCTCCATCAGCTCCATGCTGAAGGAGTCTGCGCGCAGCGACGGCAGCGACAGGCTAACGCGGCGCTCTTCACAAATATCCAGCAAATCATTGGCCAGCTTCGGCAGCTCAGAGTAGTCACTGGTGGACAGCGACGACAGCGAAATCTCTTCATAACCGGAATTGTCCAGCACCGCTTTTGCCTGCTTGAGCAGAACATCTGCGCTCTTTTTGCGCAGCGGGCGATAGGTATGACCCGCCTGACAGAAGCGGCAGCCGCGCGGACATCCGCGGAACAGCTCGACCATCGCGCGGTCAAAGACAATCTCCGTGGACGGAACCACAAAGGATTCCGGATAGTACATGTTGTCCAAGTCGCGTACAATGCGCTTTTGGATAAATGCCGGTGCGCCGTCCTTCGGCGTGACAGCCTCCACGGTTCCGTCCTCGTGATACGTCACATCGTACAAAGACGGCACGTACAGACCTTCGATATGGCACGCCTTGCGCAGAAATTCGTCTTTGCTCCAATTTTCCCGCTTTGCCTGACGGTAGAGATCGGTAAACTCAATCATAATCTCCTCGCCGTCGCCAATCTGGAACGCATCGACAAACGGCGCGAGTGGCTCCGGATTGTACGCACACGGACCGCCGCACACAACAAAGTTTTTCAGCGTCTTTCTGTCGCAGGCGCGCACCGGAATGCCGCCCAAGTCCAGCATGTTGAGCACATTGGTAAACGACAGCTCATATTGCAGCGTAAAGCCCAAAATATCCAGTTCGGTAATCGGGTCTCCGCTTTCCAGTCCATACAGCGGAATACCGGCGTTTCGCATCTCTGCTTCCATGTCAATCCACGGTGCAAAGACGCGTTCACACCAAATGCCGTCCTGATGGTTGAGCAGGCCGTATAAAATGCGGCTTCCCAAATGGGACATGCCCACCTCATAGGTATCGGGAAAACACATACCAAAACGCAGGTCAACGTTTTCCTTATCCTTGACAATGGAACCCCATTCGCCGCCGACATATCGCGCAGGCTTTTGCACGCGCGGCAGGATTCGTTTCAGCTTCCGAGAGAGCTTCATAAAATTCGTACCTCATTTTTTCGTAGTCGTTGATTCAAAAGAAAGGAGCTCTCCGACCACTTGGACCGAAGAGCCCGCTCGTGCAGGGTTCAGGTAGCTGCGTTTTGTGCATCCGTCTCATCCGGATCGCCGAAAATGCGCTTGTGCTTTTCGTAATCCGACTGACGCTCCAAATAGGTATGTTCCAGACGCAGGGTCTCCTTGAGCAGCACTTCCAGTTCGGAAGCATATGCCGCCAATTCATCGGTAGACGGCAGCTTGCCAAAGGACACGATTTTCATGTACTTGTTCACAGCCAAATGCAGCCGCACCTGTGCACGGCTCAGTTCTCCGTAGGTCAGCTCACTGATAATCTGCTGAAGCTCTGCACGCAGCCCCAGTGTCATGAGCTGGAATACCACGCGGTCGGTCGGCATGCTCAGGCGCATTTCATACCGCGCCAGCAGCTGTTCCAGAAGCGTGTTGTTTGCCTCATGCATTTTATGCAGATCTTCCATCTTGTAGGAGTGCATCTTGAGACCGACAGATTCCTCTGTCAGACGAAGCTCCTCCATCTCTTCCGGCGTGATTGCGATGTCCTCCGGCACGGAGGACAGGCTGTAGCGGGAAATGGCTGCGCGCATCGCCTTGTACAAATTCGCCATGCAGTATACCTGCCGCTCGCAGTCCTCAAAATGCGTCTCCGCCTTCTTGAGCAAATCCTCCGTCTTGTCCAGCTTGCTGTGCGCCGCTTTTTCCAGCTTGTCATAGTGGTCGACAATCTTTTGCCGTTCTTCTGTCGTCTGCTTGTGAATCGCAATGACAATATCATCCTTCTTTGCGATGGTGTCATTGCGTGCGGCAAGTTCTGCCTCAGCATCCTTGAGCTGCTCCTGCAGCTCCTGCAGTCTGGCTTCGGACTCTGCGATTTGTTCCTGAACCGTCTCCAGCGTTTCTCTTGCGCTAAGCAGTTCTTTTACACTCTCAAACATGCTGTCTCTCCTATTCCATCCGGATAAAACCGTCATATCGTAAAAATCAAATCATAAAGCGAAACCTTCTTCGTACACTTTGCCGTAAACCCGCAAAGCATTCCTCGTTCCCATCTGATTCCGCAAATAAAATCAAACTTATTGTACTACGAATGCACCATTTTCGCAATAGTTTTGCGGCGTACAAAGCAAAAAAGCCGGAAATTTCTCTCCGGCTTTCCCGCCCGCTGGCGCGGTTTGTTTAGCTGCGGCAGCCGCGGCATTCGTCCTTTTTGGGACGGCATCCGCAATCCTTGTCGAAATCACTCGGCGCGCCCCGCCCGTCCTTCGGGAAAAATTCCTCAACCGGAAATTCAAATCGGCTGAACATCTCGCACGGGTCCTCCTGTTTGCAGCAGCCGCCAGAACAGCTGCAGTCCTTGGCAGGCATGCAGATGTCGTATGCTGGCATGAGCAGCTGAATGTCGCGCTCCAAACGGATAATGGAAAACTGTCCCAGCGTGACAAACAGCTTTTTCACGCCGGTGTCCAGAATGATGTCGTCACCGAACAGGCAGCTCAGCGGTTCCGGCACCTCGCTCAAATCACAGCAGCAGCCGCACCGGCACTCCGGCTCCATAATCTTGGCGGACAGCACCAGCGGGTCAAGTGTTTCTGTTTGTGCCGCAGGCTTTTCCCTGTGCGGCAATCGCCCGCCGACGGCGGCGCTCGCCCTGCACGGCTTCAAACAGCTCCCGCGAGACAATCGCCCATTCCGGCCGCGCATGCACATACCAATCCTGCTGCGGCAGCGCCTGCGTCTTTCCCTCCAAGTAATCAACCACGGTGCTTTTATGATTGACGAACACGCCGCAGTAAATCGAATTGTCCAGACAGCGCCGCACGCCGCGTGCATCCCATCTGTTTCCGCGCTTTGTGAAACGTCCCGCATGATTTAAGTGTGCCGCGATGCCCGCTGCCCCCATGCCCGCGAGATACAGCCGAAACATCTCCCGCACCGTCTCCGCCTCTCTCGGCTGGATGCGCAGGGAAAACAATCCGGTGCGCGTATACCCGAAAATCACCGGCGGCACCCGTCCGCGTCTGGCATTGATGTCCTTGCCGAATTTGATGCGCTTGGACAAATGTGCGCTCTCCTCCTGCGCCAGTGACGCGTATACGGTCAGAATAAATTCCGAATCCCCCATGCACGCCTGTCCTTCCGACAAAAATCGAAGCTGTACGCCGCATTGCTTGAGCTGGCGCACCGCCTGCAGGCAGTCGACCGTGTTGCGCGCAAAGCGCGAAATATCCTTGACGCACAGCACATCAAACGCACCCGCCTGTGCATCGTCCAGCATGTGTAAAAATTCCGTCCTGTTGCGCATTTGTCTGCCGGAAATGCCCGCATCCGCGTAAATATGCGTCAAGTGCAGCTGATTGCTGCGCGCATACGATGCAAAAAACAAGCGCTGATGGGCAAGACTGTCGAGCTGTGTCTGTTTTTGGGTGGATACGCGGCAGTATGCCGCCATGCGCAATGGAATCATGTTCTTCCCTCCTGTCCGACAAGTATATGCAGAAATTCATTGCGTTTTTCCTCCGAATCTTTTACAATAACAGACAGAAAGTCAGGTGATTTTGATGCGCAATACAACGCTGATCTATATTCAGAAAAATGACAATTATTTGATGCTGCACCGCACGAAAAAGAAAAATGACCAGAGCCATGACAAATGGCTCGGCATCGGCGGCAAATTTGAGGACAAAGAGAGTCCGGAGGACTGCGTCGTGCGCGAGACCAAGGAGGAAACCGGTCTGACCTTGACGCACTACAAATACCGTGGCATTGTGACCTTTGTTTCCGACGTCTGGGAGACCGAGTACATGCATTTGTTCACGGCGGACGGCTTCACCGGCAATCTTATCGAATGCGACGAGGGTGATCTGGAATGGATTCCGCGCGAACAGCTGCTCTCTCTGCCCGCATGGGAAGGCGACAAAATTTTTCTAAATCTGCTGTTTGACGAAACGCAGCCGTTTTTCTCCCTCAAGTTCATCTATGAGGGCGATACGCTGACCTTTGCGTCCAAGGACGGCGTACCGCTGCCCTTGACATCCTCGCATTGAGCGGGGCAAACGGTTCAACAAC
>OGXW01000164.1_pt1 | contig 45934 bp, 42 predicted proteins | sample 1576341 | NCBI WGS metagenome assembly OGXW01 (sample SAMEA3541592, study PRJEB24748) | human gut metagenome | biome: human gut; feature: human-associated habitat; material: faeces | place: China | collected 2012
TGCATATTCATAGCCCAAATCCACGCCAATTTCCTGTAAGGTTTTTACAGTGACGATATTGATAGAATTTGTAATAGCTGTACGCAGGTTTGTATATCCACGGTAAGAATTATCATAATTGTGGAACTGCTTGCTGCCAACTGTAAATGGTGCATCATCCTGAACTGATGCAAGTGTAAGTCCGCCTGCATCTAAGGCAGCAGCGTAGCATCCGATAATCTTAAAGGTAGAACCAGGCTGACGACAGGTGTCGGTTGCACGGTTCCAGGTCCTGTTTCCGGATTTATCACCACGACCACCGACCAGGGCTTTTACCTCGCCAGTGCTCTGATCCATAAGTGTGAGAGCAATCTGTGGCTGTAAGGTTATAGTGACATATTCTGAACCTTCTACAATCTCATCCCCTGGATTTAAGACATCCTGCTCGTACTGGGCAATAGCCTCATAGCATTCGTCTTCAGTGTCAAAGTTAATAGAATAATCCTCATTGTTTGTAGCCTTCTTATAATAAGAAAGCATAGTCTGATTTGAGTAGCTTGTTAGTGTGCCATCAGACGACTTTACCTGAAAATACAGAGTGAATGAATACTTTGGAGTGGTTGGATAGTTGTCCAGATTGTTAGCTTCTTCATCACAGATTTTTTGCAATTCCAGGTCCTGTGTTGACTGAATCGTAAGACCACCCTGATATATCATCTTGTAGGCTTCTGTTTCTGAATAGCCCTTGTCAATCAGGTCTGAAAATACATCATCAATAAGCGCATCCACAAAGTAGGAGTTGATGCTGGTATCGTCCACTGCATTGTGCTCGGATATACGGTCATACACATCATCATCCATGGCTTCATCATATTCACTCTGGCTGATATAGCCCTGCTCCAACATGTTGTTCAGAACTCGCTCACGTCTCTCGGCATTTTGGTCCGGATGAGTGATTGGGTTGTACTTAGCAGGATTCTGTGTGATTCCGGCGATTACAGCACTCTCTGATAATGTAAGCTCTGATACGTCCTTGCCGAAGTATTTCTCGGAAGCAGCCTGTACACCAAGTGTGTTGGCTCCCAGATTGATGGAATTCATGTAGTTTTCAAGAATCCACTTTTTGTCATTTACCTTTTTCTCAAGCTCCACAGCCAGATACTGTTCCTGAATCTTACGCTGTAGACTCTCAATAAAGGATGACTCGCTTGTCCAGGTTGTGAGCACGTTGTTCTTGATGAGCTGCTGGGTTATGGTACTTCCACCCTGACTGAAATGGAATCCGTGAGCAATACCCGTAGCAGCGGCACGGAGTATACTCTGCATATCGATTCCGTTGTGCTCGTAAAAACGCTCGTCCTCAATTGCGACAAAGGCATCCTGCAGAGACTGCGGGATTTCATCAATAGTAACATACTTACGGTTGGCACCTGATGCAACCAGTGTAGATATCTCTGTACCATCACTTGCCAGGACTGTTGAAGAATATCCTGTTGGAGTGACATCGATTTCTGAGATATCCGGAGCAGAGTCGATGATACCCTTCATAACACCAACTCCTGAACTAATGCCTACAACACCGACTATAATTACAAGAACCAGAATGCATTTCCAAAAGATAACGCCAAACTTATGTCTGACCTTTGTACTCTTTTTGTCAAGCTTCTGAACTCGGCGTTTTGTAGCATTTTTGCCGTAATTCATATATAGGCCTCCTTATAAAGATATATACCTTATTTGTGCGTGAGTGCAGAAAATGCACTCTAAGCTATTATAACAAAAGATGGAATTAATATCAAATCTGTGATAGGATTATGTAGGATTGTACAGTATTATGCACAAGCTGTATGAGAGACCACAAATCATATGAAAAAGTACAAGATATAGTAGGAGTAACAAGTGTCAGAGACTAATATTAATGGATATAAGGTAGTATATGAAGGCGGGCAGGATGAAATTGTCGAAAAGAAGTCACGTTTTATCGCCACGGTTCGTCCGGTTGAGAGCGAGGAGGAAGCCGCAGCCTTTATAAATGAGATGAAAAAGAAATACTGGGATGCCAGACATAACTGCTCGGCTTTTGTAATCGGAGAGCGTCAGGAATTTAACAGGTGCTCAGATGACGGAGAGCCGGCTCAGACCGCAGGACGTCCGATGCTGGATGTGCTTTTAAAGGAGGGTATAACAAATGTGGCAGTGGTTGTCACCAGATATTTTGGTGGTGTGCTGCTGGGAACCGGCGGATTGGTGAGAGCTTATCAGGAGGCGGTCAAGGCAGGACTGGCTGCCAGTAAAATCATTGTGAAGCAAAAAGGAAAACGGCTGGCAGTGATAACCGACTACACCGGGCTTGGCAGGCTGCAATATCTTTTTGCCAGTGAGAATATTATTATAGAAGAAACAGAGTACACAGAGCTTGTGACTATACATGCTGTCATACCGTCAGATAATAAGGAAAGTGTTATCAAAAAAATTACGGAAGCCACCAACGGCTCCGCTGGGACAGAATGGGGAGAGGATATCGTGTTTGCAGAATGTGATGGTCAGATTGTCATTTTTTAAAGGAAATTTTTGCAAAAACTTCTTGACACTGCTATGCCATAAATGTATAATGTCATTTGTTGATACGACATTGGCCCATCGCCAAATGGTAAGGCAACGGACTCTGACTCCGTCATTTCAAGGTTCGAATCCTTGTGGGCCAGCTTTTGAGGGAACTTCTTTCGAAGTTCCTTTTTTTATCGTATAAAAGAAGTACGATGAGGAACACAGACTGCAAGCTGGCTTGCAAGGCTGTGTTCCGAAATCGGACGCCATAACGAAAAGCGAGAATCATAGTTGCGAAGCAACGGAGAAGCAGCGAAGCTGCGGATTCGAGCTTCTCGTTATGGGCTTTATACGATATAAAAGAAGTACGATGAACTATGAGTTCTGCAAGCTCGCTTGCAAGAAATCATGGTGAAATCGGACGACCTAACCATCGAACCTGCCACTGGCAGCTTCTCTGGATGCATGGCAACGAAAAGCGAGAATCGTAGTTGCGTGGGGCGGGGAAGCAGCGAAGCTGCGGATTCGAGCTTGACGTTAGGGTTATGCGATAAAAAAGAAGCAAAAAGAAACAAGCAAACTAGAACAAAGAAAGGCAAAAAATGCTCACCCTACAAAAATACAACAACGAACAAGACATCCTATGCAGCCTAATTAAACGCTTCTGGATAGCCCACAACGACTATACCCCTACAGACGAAGAAGCAATGGAAGATCTGCGGGTCTGGACAGGCAAAGACCATGTCGTGTATTATATTATGATAGAAGATAAACCAATAGGCTTTGTACATCTGGGAGCCAGAGGCTGCAATATAGACTGGCTGGAAGACCTGTTTATCCTGCCTGAATATCAGGGACATGGCTACGGAACGCAGGTGCTTAAGCTGACAGAGGATATTGTAAAGGAATACTCAGATTCAATCTATCTTGAGGTGGCAGCAAGAAATATGGAAGCCATGAAGCTTTATTGCAGAAATGGATATGACTGCCTGAACACTATTACAATAAGGAAAGACTTTAAACCGGATGATTTTGAGGTTATAAGCAGGGAAACTATCTTAGGACATGACCTTGAGGTGAAAAAATATATAGGTGATGAATAAATCAAGAACGGAGGCAATATGTACCAGTTTGACAGCAGAATAAGATACAGTGAAGTTGATAAGGAATGCAATCTGACTTTGACAGCCATGATGAATTATTTTCAGGACTGCAGTGTGGCACATTCTGAATCATTAGATAGAGGTGTGAGATACCTGTCTGAGAACCATATGGCATGGGTTCTGTCATCCTGGCAGATATGCTGTGATAATATGCCGCGGCTCTTTGATGAAGTGACTGTATCGACCTGGGCATATGATATGAAAGCTTTTTATGGTTACAGAAACTTTACTATGGACAGGAAAAATGGTGAGAGACTTGCCTATGCCAACTCTGTCTGGGTGCTGGTTGATACATTAACCGGCAGACCCATAAAGGTGCCAGAGGATATTATCAATGAATATGGCACATCACCTCAGCTTGAGATGGTGTGCAGCTCAAGGAAAATTAAAGTGCCGGCAGATATGGAAGCAGGGGCAGAGATGGTAGTGCCTAAGTTTTTTATAGACAGCAACCAGCATATGAACAATGAAAAGTATGTGGCGATTGCACAGGAGCTTTTACCGGCAGAGTTTAAGATAAAGGAATTAAGGGTAGAGTATAAAAAGGAAGCAAAGCTTGGAGATACAATCAGAAGCTCAGTGAAGAAAACAGATGAGGGCATTGTGGCTGTGCTGGCAGATACAGAGGACAAGCCCTATGCGGTAGTGCAGTTTATAGGAAACTAAGGCTTATTGACATTGTATTTGGTGCAGTGGATGTTATATAATGAGCGTAGGCAGTAAGCCGCAGCACGACAAATCAGGACGGAAAGACGAAAGGAAAAATTATGAGATTAGGAGAATATCAGGAACTCGAATATATCAAGAAGGTAGATTTCGGAATTTATTTGGCAGAGTCGCAGAGAGCAGAGGAGAGAGTGCTTCTTCCGGCTAAGCAGGTTCCGGAAGGAATAAAGCTCGGCGATAAAATAAGAGTGTTTTTGTATAAGGATTCAAGAGACAGGCTTATAGCAACCACAAACGAGCCAAAACTTTCCATGGGAGAAATAAGACCTCTTGAAGTCAAGGAATGTGGAAAGATAGGAGCCTTTCTTGACTGGGGACTGGAAAAAGACCTCTTCCTTCCATATAAAGAGATGACTATGAAGGTTAAAGCGGGGGACGAAGTCCTTGTTACCTTATATATAGATAAGAGCAGCAGGCTCTGTGCCAGCATGAGAGGACTGTATGACCTGCTGTCCAAGGAATCTCCTTACAAAAAGGATGACATGGTATCGGGAAGGGTCTATGAGTTTTCGGATAACTTTGGATGTTTTGTGGCAGTGGATGACAAATATTCTGCCAGAATCCCCCGTCATGAGGACACATCATTCCTCAGGGTGGGAGATGTAATCGATGCAAAGGTCACAGCAGTCAAAGAGGATGGCAAGCTGGATCTGACTCTGAGGGAAAAGGCTTATATCCAGATGGATTCGGATTCTGAAAAAATAATGGAGCTTCTGGATTCGTATGCAGGAGTCCTTCCATTTTCGGAGAAGGCAAGCCCGGAGGTAATAAAGAGAGAGACCGGACTTAGCAAGAATGCCTTTAAGAGGGCAGTCGGACATCTGTATAAGGAAAGAAAGATAGATTTGACCGATGGAAAAATTCGCAGAGTATAATCTGCGATTTGAATATCAAAGCATGTAATAAAAGTTGCCCGAGACAGGTCTTATGTATGCCAAAGCATGCAATAAAAGCTGCCGGTGGCAGGTTTTATATATACCAAAGTATGCAAGAGAAGCTGCCAGCGGCAGGTTTTCTGTATATAGGAAGATATGGAGGAATCAGGAATGAAAAACGTAATCAGTACAGACAAGGCACCAGCAGCAATCGGACCATATTCACAGGCAATCGAAGTCAATGGAATGGTTTATACATCAGGAGTAATCCCAGTTGTTCCAGCAACAGGTGAAATCCCGGAAGGCTCAGTAGAGCAGGCAAAGCAGGCTCTTACAAACCTTTCTAACTTACTTGAAGCAGCAGGAAGCAGCATGGATAAGGTTGTTAAGACAGTAGTGTTTATCAAGGAAATGAATGATTTTGCAGCGATTAATGAAGTGTATGCCACATTTTTCACAGATGCATTTCCAGCAAGAAGCTGTGTAGAGGTTGCAAGACTTCCAAAGGATGTTATGCTTGAGATTGAGGCAATTGCCATTAAATAAAGTAAAAGGCTGACCATAAAAAAGGTCAGCCTTTGTTAAACATTGTTACAAAAGTATTAAATTGACACATCAAAGCTGCCACCAATTCCGGGATTGACGGATAACTCCATCATCTTTATCATGCTCTGTCCCATGACCTCAGACTGGTCTATGGCATTTGACAAAACTGCAGTTCCTACCTGATTAAGTGTATCAACCTGCTTAATGTTCATCGCTGCTAAAGCAATTCCATCAACGGATCCGAATTCCATATAATCACCTTCGTTCATAATATTAAATGGTACATTAGTACTCTGCTATAGTTAATGTAACATCAATTTGATGGAAAATCAAGGAAAAAGCCAGAAAAAATTGTTAAGTAATTAAGTACAGGGGTTGACACATATATTTCCCTGTGCTATTATGACAAAGTAATATTTGTAACAAATTCGTAATAATTTTTGCAGATATAGTTATTGGAGGTTAAAATGAAAGTAAGATATGTGAAACTTACAGCGTGTGCGCTCACAGGTGTCATGGCACTTGGTTCTGTTTCTTTTGAAGCATTTGCAGCCACACCTGCAGCGGGAGTAGCAAGCTATACAGCGAACGTTGTAGCATCATCAACTATTCCAGCAGCTGGAGTTACATCAGCTTTATCTGAGGTTATGCTGAATGGTGATGCAGTCGTTGCAACATCAGCAGAAGTAGAAGAAAATGATGCAGAGACAGTTACATCAGAATATGCGGATGTAGCCATTGCCCAGGTTGAAGGATATGTAAATGTCCGTTCAGTGGCAAGCGAGGATGGTGAAGTCCTCGGAAAGCTTTATGATAATTCAGCAGCAACTGTTCTCGGCGAGGAGAACGGATGGTACAAGATATCATCTGGTTCAGTAGAAGGATATGTAAAAAGCGATTATGTGGTAGTAGGAGACGAGGAGCTGGCTAGAAGCGTAAGCCGCCGGGTGGCTACAGTTAATACAACCACACTTAATGTAAGAGAGACTGCAAGTGAGGATGCAGGCATTATCGAGCAGGTTCCTATTCAGGATGATTTGACAGTAGTAGATGAATCAACTGAAGGATGGGTAGCTGTTACATGCGAGGCTGGTACAGGATACGTGTCATCTGATTATGTAGATTTATCTACAGAGTACACATATGCTGAGTCAAAGGCAGAAGAGGAAGCAAGACTTGCAGCAGAGGAAGCTGAGCGTAAGGCAGCAGCAGAAGCAGCTGCAAAAGCCGCAGCAGCTAAGGCTTCAAGTAAGTCATCAAGCAGCTCAAGCTCATCAACATCTTCATACAGCGCACCAAGCGGTACAGGAGCATCATCAGTTGTTTCATATGCAGCACAGTTTGTCGGCAATCCATATGTATATGGTGGTTCAAGCCTTACAAATGGTACTGACTGTTCAGGATTTGTAATGTCAGTATATGCAGCATTTGGAGTATCACTTCCACACAGCTCATCAGCAATGAGAAGCGTTGGATATGGTGTAAGCGTAGATCAGATGCAGCCGGGTGATATCGTATGTTACAGTGGACATGTTGCTATCTACTGTGGAAACGATACAATCATTCATGCAAGTACTCCTTCAACAGGAATTAAGTACACATCACCTGCAAACTACAAATCAATCATTTGTGTTCGTAGAATTTTCTAAACTGAATATAATGTGAATTTAATGGGACTGTCACTTTTGTGGCAGTCCTTTTTTGCACTTGGGATGTGAAGGGGATTATGTCAGAATAGGCAGTTATTTGTGGCATGAAATTTGTGTGCTCAAGTTATTTTGTGCATATATATTATGAAGAGGTTTGTTTGTTCAAAACACCGCTTTATGCAAAGATTTAGTATAACTATATTATCTGGTTGCGAGAAAAGGCTATGTTTATATAGCATCCCCCGTATTACCTCATCAAGAACATAAAAGCTTTATCCAAATAGAAAATCACAGCCTAATTTCACATAAAATAAAGTCAAGAACATTTACACATAATTGAACTTTAATGTCTTCTATACAAAATGCACAAAAATTTGGACGAGCAGCATAATGCAAAAATCCACCCTGGGGATATATCCAAAGTTATCCACAAAATATCCAGTGGAAAAGCCTTGATTTTGAGTTATACACTAAGTTATGCACGTTATCCACAGTGTAAAACATGATTTAATCGAATGTGTGTTTTATTAATTTCTAATAAATTTATTAATTTTGTAACAAAATTGATAAAAAATATTGACTTTTAAGAAGTAAAAAAAAGAATTAAATGAATTGAAATTGTCAAACAATTACATGTAATTGGCACAATCTTCTTTCTTGCCAAAGTAAAAAAGCTTTGGTATACTCAAGGGTATGATTAAAAAAATAAATGTAGTAGGAATACAGCTTGATAATTACACTGTCCGCGAAATGATTATGAATGTGGAGAGAATGTTGGGGGACAATATCTTCGAATGCATTCAGGAAGTGGACATGGATACTTTATCTCTTGCAGCGGAGGATGAGCAGGTAAAAGAGCTTTTGGATTCGCTGACATACACTATTATATCAGATGTGGGGATTCTGAGAGCCGCTGGTGTGGAGACCATGCAGCGGAAACATGAGATAGAAGAGCATGTTTTCTTTTATGAGTTGATGAAAAGAATAGAGCGTAATCATAAAACTGTATTTTTACTGGCTGATAATGTTCAAAACATAGAATGGTTTAAGGATAAGGTGGCAAATGAATTCCCCAAGATAAAAATTGTGGGGGAGATTGCAGCCGACGAGGCAATCGGAGGCGAAGCTGTAGTTAATGAGATTAATGCAGAGACGCCGGATGTTATAATATCCACAATGTCATCTCCTGCCCAGGAGCATTTTTTGTGTGAAAATAAGGACAAGCTGAGTGCGAATCTCTGGTATGGCATGGGCAATGCCGAGTTTGGTAAAAAGAATCAGAATCTATGGAGCAGACTGCGCAAGATAATAAAAATCAACCGGCTTGCCAAAAATATAAATGAATATAAGGAACAGGAAGAAAAATAGTAATGGCTGAGATAACAAAGAAGCATTCAACACTTATTTCGTACATTATAATTGTGATTGGAACAGGACTGCTGGGAGTAGGCATCCAGAATTTCTATGACCCAATTGGTCTTGTAACAGGAGGCTTCACGGGTCTGACAATTATAATAAAGGCGGTTACAACAGGGATTGTAGAGGGTGGTATACCACTTTGGGTATCCAATCTGGTTCTTAATATTCCGGTATTTATTCTGGCATATATTTTTAAAGGCAAAAAATTCGTTGGCAGAACAATTTTTGGAACTGTCATGCTGTCAGTATGGTTATATATACTTCCGGCAAATGATTTTTCCCAGGGGGACTACCTTCTGGCGGCCATATTTGGTGCAGTATTTTCAGGCTGTGGTCTGGGAATTATCCTGAGAGGAAATGCAACAACAGGCGGTACAGAAATGGTTGCAGTGCTGTTGCAGCTTAAGATTAAGCACTTAAATGCAGCACAGATTATGCAGTTTCTGGATGGAGCCATTGTAGTGGTTGGTATGTTCCAGTTTGGAATACGCCCTACAATGTATGCAATTATTGCTGTTTTTGTCACAACAAAGGTAAGTGATGTGATACTGGAAGGCTCAAAGTGGTCTAAGGCGGCATATATAATAAGTGACAGGTACGAAGAAATCGCAGACAAACTCATGAAGGAGCTGGACAGAGGTGTGACAGCCTTTAATGCCAAGGGAATGTATACACGGGAAGACAAGAGCGTCCTATATTGTGTTGTTTCCAAGAGGGAAATTCCCCACCTTAAAGAGATTGTTGAAGCTGAGGACAGGGATGCTTTCGTAATCGTAGAGGATGTCAGAGAGGTGCTTGGCGAAGGTTTTCAGGAATATAATAAAGCATAATACGCATAATAAACTGTGAGATATAGTTAAAAATAGCTAATTTGTACCAGATATAATTAGAGGAAATGTGTAAGAAGAAAACATTTCCTCTTTATTTTTTTGTGCGAATGTATTAAAATGAATAAAGGTATTTATGCAAAACCAATAGAAACTAACGTAAATATTCGGGGGATAAGGAGAACATACTATGATTTCCAACCAGATACTTCAAAACACAATTGATGGATTAAAGAATATAACAAGGACAGACCTTTGCGTTTTAGACGTAGAAGGCAAAATTCTTGCTGCGACATTTCCAGATGCGGACAGCTTCAGTGAGTCTGCCCAGTCCTTTGTGAATTCGCCGGCAGACAGCCAGGTGGTAAATGGCTGCCAGTTTTTCAAGGTTTTTGATGAACATCAGTTAGAGTATATCCTGCTTGCCTATGGTGACAGTGAGGATGTATACATGATAGGCAAGATTGCAAGCTTCCAGATACAAAACCTCCTGGTGGCTTACAAGGAGCGTTTCGACAAGGATAATTTCATCAAGAATCTCCTGTTAGACAACCTCCTGCTGGTAGATATCTATAACCGCGCCAAGAAGCTTCATATTGATATTGAGGTCAGACGTGTGGTATTCCTTATTGAGACAAATCGCGATAAGGATGGCAACGAATTGGAGAAAATCCGCGGATTATTCGGCGGAAAATCCAAGGATTTTGTGACTGCTGTTGATGAAAAAAATATCATTGTTGTCAAGGAACTGGCTGAAAATGAGCAGTACGAGGATCTGAGAAAGACAGCAGAGGTTATATTAAATCTTTTCAGAGGTGATGGCAATGGCGTGCACATTTCCTATGGTACAGTGATTAACGAGCTTAAGGAAGTATCACGTTCATACAAGGAAGCCCGTATGGCTCTTGATGTAGGAAGGATATTCTTTGAAGAGCAGAATATCATTGCATATTCACAGCTTGGAATCGGACGTCTGATTTATCAGCTTCCTATTCCGCTTTGTAAGATGTTTATAAAAGAAATATTTGACGGCAAGTCTCCTGATGAATTTGACGAGGAGATACTTACCACGATCAATAAGTTTTTCGAGAACAGCCTTAATGTATCTGAGACATCGAGACAGCTATACATACATCGTAATACTCTGGTATATCGTCTGGACAAGCTCCAGAAGAGTACAGGCCTTGACCTGAGAGTATTTGAAGATGCCATTACCTTCAAGATTGCACTTATGGTAGTAAAATATATGAAGTATATGGAGACGATGGACTATTAAGGAGTAAATAATGATAAAACTAGAACATGTCAGCAAGTCTTATTCTGCAGGCATACCAGCGCTGAATGATGTGAACCTGGAGATAGAGGATGGTGAGTTTGTATTTATTGTTGGAGACAGCGGCTCAGGAAAATCCACACTCATTAAGCTTCTCTTAAAGGAGCTTGAGCCGACAGAAGGTACAATCACTGTCAATGGGAAAGAATTAAAAAAAATTAAGAAAAAGCAGGTGCCTAGATATCGGCGTAAAGTAGGAGTTGTGTTTCAGGACTTTAGATTATTGAAGGACAGAAATGTATATGACAACATTGCATTTGCCCAGAAGGTAATTGGGGAGTCTAACATCCAGATAAAAAAGAAAGTGCCAAAGATGCTGTCCCTGGTGGGGCTTGCAGCAAAATACAAGTCTTATCCAAAGGAGCTTTCCGGAGGAGAACAGCAGAGAGTGGCTATTGCCAGGGCACTCATAAACGAACCAGCAATATTACTTGCAGATGAGCCAACCGGTAATCTGGATAACAATAATGCATGGGAAATCATGAAGCTTCTCGAAGAAATCAACGAGAAGGGGACAACAGTTATTGTCGTTACCCATAATCTTGAAATCGTAAAGGTTATGAAGAAACGAGTCATCACAGTGAAGAAAGGCGTTATCGTAAGCGACAGCGAAAGAGGTGATGACAATGAGGATTAGTTCGATATTTTATTCGATTAAACAGGGCTTTAAAAACATTTTAAGAAACAAGATGTTTTCACTTGCTTCAATAGCAACTATGGCTGCCTGTATATTTATGTTTGGACTGTTCTATATACTTTTTACCAACTTTTCAAGCATGGTACACGAAGCAGAGCAGGGCGTGGCAGTGACTGTCTTTTTCAATGATGGCACAACAGAAGAACAGATTTTAGCAATCAAAGACCAGATTGCCACCAGAGGCGAGGTCAGCAAGATTGATTATATTTCGGCACAGCAGGCATGGGATTCCTACCAGCAGAAATACTTTGAGGGTTATGAAGGAGCTGCAGAATCCTTTGGAACAGATAATCCGCTGGAAAATTCAGCAAACCTTGAAGTATATCTGAATGATGTGTCAATGCAGAGCAGTCTTGTAAATTATATAACCGGAATAGACGGTGTGAGAAGAGTAAACCAGTCTCAGGATGTGGCCAATACTCTTTCTGACCTGAATAAGCTGATTAGCTATATAACAGGAGGAATCATCCTGATACTTCTTGGAGTTGCAATCTTTTTGATAAGCAATACCATTACAGTTGGTATATCTGTCAGAAGAGAAGAAATTGGTATTATGAAGCTCATAGGCGCGACAGATTATTTCGTCAGGGCACCATTCATTGTAGAGGGTATAGTGATTGGACTTATAGGAGCGGCTATTCCGTTAGTTCTTTTGTATTTTCTATATGAAAAGATATGTGTATACATTGCTGATAAATTCAATTTTATCGGTTCTATGCTTACATTTGTGGAAGCAAAGACAATGTTCCATACGCTGGTGCCAATAGCTCTTTTGCTGGGAGTTGGAATCGGATTCTTAGGAAGCCGTTTGACAATCAGAAAACATTTGAGAGTATAACATATAATTTTCACAAAAGATTAGTATAATAATAGAAATTGCCACACTGACATGGTAAGTGTGGCAATTTTTTTACTGTATAGGAAATTACGATGAAATTGCCCATACAGCAAAAGCAAGCTGTCTGGAGCATACGTTGTCCTTCTGGCATGGGGAGAAAATGCTGACAGCTGGATTTATCTAAGTGCCAGAACATAATTGGACAGCTTGAAAACCAGAAGTGAATTGTGTGGGGCAGACTTGAAGCATACAGGAATGGAGTGTTGATATGGACTATAACGAATTTGATAATGAAAAAATAAATAAGGATGAGATGATTGTCAATGAACCAATTGAATCAGTTCAGGATAATGTGATGATTGAGGAAAACGGTTCAGGCAAAAAGAGGCGGAAAAAGCCAGGATTTTTCGGCGGACTTATAATAGGTGCAGTGCTGTCGGTTTCAATACTGGCAGGCTCTGTACTTGCCTACTGTAAGATATCAGGACAGTATATGGTTATAGGAATGTCAAATAAGCTAGGCAATTCACAGACCGCATCAGCGGGGGCAGGTGACCAGACTGAGTTTCTTGACACAGATACAGTATCAAAGCTTAACGAATTAACAAAGTACATAGATTTGTATTATTATGATGAATATAATGTGTCAGATTTAAAGGATGGCATGTATGCGGGACTGGTAGATGCACTGGGTGACAAGTACACAGTCTATTACACAGCAGAAGAGTATCAGGACTTGCAGATAAGCACAACCGGTACATATTACGGGATAGGTGCGGGACTGGCACAGAACAAGGATACAATGGTTGTTACCGTATCCAAGGTATATTCAGGAACACCAGCAGAGGAAGCAGGGCTCATGCAGGGTGATGTGATTATGTCCGCAGACGGAAACGATGCGGCCAGCATGGAGGTGTCTGATCTGGTGCAGATAATAAGAGGCGAGGAAGGCACAACGGTAAGTCTTGAGGTCTATCGAGAGTCAACAGGGGAGACATTTACGGTGGATGTGGAACGGAGAAATGTGGAGCTTCCAAGCGTAGAGGGACAGATGCTTGATGGCGGTATAGGCTATATACAAATCGCAGAATTCCAGAGCAAGACGGCTGACCAGTTTAATGACATACTGACAGACCTTGAAAGTCAGGGCATGAAGGGACTTATAGTAGATGTGAGGTCTAATCCGGGAGGACTGCTCACATCAGTAGTTGATATATTAGACAGACTTCTGCCGGAGGGCACAGTTGTATACACAGAGGATAAGTATGGAAACAGGGAGGACTATACCTCAGACGCATCCTGCGTAGATTATCCGATAGTTGTGCTCTGTGATGAAAATAGTGCAAGTGCAGCAGAAATCTTTTCGGGAGCAATGCAGGACTATAACTATGCAACGCTTGTTGGAACAACAACATTTGGAAAGGGCATAGTCCAGACAATATTCCCGTTGTCAGATGGGGATGCACTTAAGGTAACAACCGCCAAATACTTTACACCAAATGGCAGCTATATCCATGGCGTAGGAATCACCCCGGATATAGAAATAGATTATGAGTATGGAGACCCGGAAGGAACTGTATATGATATGCAGTATGATAACCAGCTTCAGAAAGCGATTGAGGTAATGAATGAAAAGCTTACTGAATAAAAGGAAAGAGATATTTTTGAGTCTGGCAATAATCTGGATGCTTGTGATATTTGTCTTTTCTGCACAAAAAAGTGAGGAATCCACAAAGCTCAGCAACGGAGCCGGACGATATGTCGTAACAACAGTAAACGAGGTGATGGATAAGGGCTGGGATGAGGAAACAGTCGAAGAATATGCCCTGGAAATAGACCATCCGGTCAGAAAGCTGGCCCACGCCACAGAATATGCTGTACTGGCGCTCCTGTGGTTTGGGGCATTGGGGTCCCGGATAAAATCAGTGGAAATTGCATTCCTGTATGCCTGCACAGACGAGTTTCATCAACTGTTTGTGCCCGGCAGGGCGGGCTTATTCACGGATGTGCTGATTGACACCGGCGGAGCTGCCGTTGCGATGCTTGTTGTGTGGCTTGTATGTGGTGTAAATAAGGCTTTCAACAAACATAGATGATTCGCCACAAAATCCGTAGAGTAAAGCATATATCGCTTTATGTGTAACAAAAAATAATAGGTGCCATTTACACAACTTATGGTACAATAGAAAGGAAAACAAGCGAAAGCAGAAAAAGGAAAGAGGTGAAACTGTGGTAGAATTAGATAATTTTAAGGGCGTACTTGCAGCATACAAGTCCCCACTGCAGGAAGTGAGGGATTCACTTTGACCTGGCAGGTAAAGAGAAGAAAATCCAGGAACTAGAGCGTGAAATGGAAGCCCCGGACTTCTGGGATGATCCAGTAGTATCTCAGGAGAAAATGAAGACCCTAAAGAGCATGAAGGATGATGTGGCAACCTGTGCAGGGCTTGAACAGCAGTATGAAGACATAGCCACAATGATAGAGATGGGCTATGAAGAAAATGACCCGGATCTTGTGCCGGAGATACAGGAAATGCTGGACGAGTTTGAGACAACCTTTGAAGCAATCAGGATGAAAACCCTGTTGTCGGGAGAGTATGATGGTAATAATGCAATACTCAGACTTAATGCAGGAGCCGGAGGAACAGAGTCCTGTGACTGGGCGTCAATGCTTTTTAGAATGTACTCAAGATGGGCAGACAAAAAAGGCTATGCAGTAGAAGTTTTGGACTCATTAGACGGAGATGAGGCGGGAATCAAATCCATCACTTTTCAGGTGAATGGGGACAATGCATACGGATATCTGAAATCAGAGCGCGGCGTGCACAGGCTTGTGAGAATATCTCCGTTCAATGCGGCAGGAAAACGTCAGACATCATTTGTGTCCTGTGACGTAATGCCGGAGATAAATGATGACATAGATATAGAGATAAAAGATGATGACATAAGAATTGACACCTACCGCTCAAGTGGAGCCGGAGGACAGCATATCAATAAGACATCATCTGCAATCAGAATAACACATTTTCCAACAGGAATAGTTGTAACCTGCCAGAATGAGAGGTCGCAGCATATGAATAAGGATAAGGCTATGCAGATGTTAAAGTCCAAGCTGTATATGTTAGCCGAGGAGGAAAAGGCTGCAAAGGCAGCAGGCATCCGTGGAGAGGTAACAGATAATGGCTGGGGCAGCCAGATCCGGTCGTATGTTATGCAGCCATACACAATGGTAAAGGATCACAGAACAAATGTCGAAGTTGGCAATGTTGATTCGGTGCTGGATGGAAATATAGATCCGTTTATAAATGGGTACCTCAAATGGATATCCCTTAGAGAGAGCGATGCCCGGTAAGTAAACTGTGCTTACAAATAAGGTGAATATATCAAAATAAATTTATAAACACTAAGAAAATCAGGAGGAGAAAAATGGGAATATTAAGAGCAACAGGAGATGCAATTAAAGGTGGCTTTGGTGATGCCTGGCTTGAAACCATAGAGCCGGACAATATGGGCGAGCATACAGTATTTACAAAGGGTGCGCTTTACAACAGAGGCCAGAACGTAAATGGTACAAAGGACACCGTATCAAACGGTTCTATTATCCACGTGTATGACAACCAGTTTATGATGCTTGTAGATGGTGGAAAAGTGGTAGATTACACTGCAGAGCCGGGTTACTATAAGGTGGATAATTCCTCTATGCCATCCATGTTAAACGGAGAGCTGGGAGCTTCAGTTAAGGAGACATTTAACCGTATCAGATTTGGTGGCGGAACACCACAGAAGCAGCAGGTATTTTATGTAAACATGCAGGAAATCAAGGGCATAAAATTTGGCACCCGTATGCCAATCAATTATTTTGACGCCTTTTATAATGCAGAGCTTTTCTTAAGAGCCCATGGAAGCTATTCTGTAAAGATTGTAAATCCATTACAGTTTTATGCAGAGGTAATTCCAAGAAATAAGGATCACGTTGAAATAGATGAGATTAATGACCAGTATATCTCAGAGTTTATGCAGGCACTTCAGTCGTCGATTAACCGGATGTCAGCAGAAGGAACCAGAATATCCTTTGTAACCAGCAAGGCTCTTGAGCTTGGAAAATACATGGCACAGATTCTTGATGAGGACTGGAATAAGATGCGAGGCATGGAGATTCAGGCAGTAGGTATTGCCAGCATCTCTTATGACGAGAAATCACAGGAGCTTATAAATACAAGAAACGAAGGTGCAATGCTTTCAGACCCTTCTGTTGCCCAGGGATATATGGTTAAGAACATGTCTGAGGCTGTAAAGAGTGCAGGTGCTAACGAAGCCGGAGCTATGCAGGGCTTCCTTGGTGTAGGCATGGGTGTAAATGCCATGGGCGGCATGATGAGCGGCCTCAACCAGATGAACCAGACTGTGCAGAACCAGCAGGGAATGTACGGACAACAGCAGGGTATGAACCAGCAGGGAATGTACGGACAGCCACAGGGTATGAACCAGCAGGGAATGTACGGACAGCCACAGGGTATGAACCAGCAGGGAATGTATGGACAGCAGCAGGGCATGAACCAGCAGGGAATGTATGGACAGCAGCAGGGCATGAATCAGCAGGGGATGTACGGACAGCAGCAGGGTATGAACCAGCAGAATATGAGCCAGCCTGTAAATCCGGCTCCGGCAGAAAGCTCATGGATCTGTGAATGCGGACATGCGAATACAGGCAAGTTCTGCAGTGAGTGTGGAAAACCAGCACCACAGGCAGAGTGGACCTGCAGCTGTGGAACTGTAAATAAGGGCAAGTTCTGCAGTGAATGTGGAAAACCTAGACCATAATTTTATAAATTAGTACTTTAGTCGGGGTTGAATTGGGCGTTTTAATATGATAGAATCTTTGCGGTAAAGACAGATGTCGTTGTGAGACAAACACAAAACAAGAGACATCTTGGAGGTAGTACATGGCAGAGAGTTCGAATTACTTTGTGCTTAAAAAGAAAGCAGTGCCGGAGGTTTTGCTTAAGGTAGTTGAAGCCAAGCGTCTGCTGGATTCTGGAAAGGTTGAATCTGTTCAGGAAGCAACTGAGCAGGTTGGCATAAGCAGAAGCTCATTCTATAAGTACAAGGATGATATTTTCCCATTTCATGAGAATGAAAAAGGAAAAACCGTTACATTGGTAATTCAGGTGGATGACGAGCCGGGACTTCTATCAGTGGTATCAAAGTCTATTGCGGATTGTCACGCAAATATTTTGACAATACACCAGTCAATTCCTGTAAACGGAATTGCTACTCTGACTTTGTCAGTAGACGTATTTCCTGAGACTGGAGATGTGGAAAAGATGGTAAGCACCATAGAGGCAGTACAGGGAATACATTATGTAAAAATTATAGCTAGGGAGTAATCGAAGAATGAAAATTGCAGTAATGGGCTATGGCACAATTGGATCTGGTGTCGTAGAAGTATTAAGAATCAACAAGGAAAAAATCGCAAAGCGCGCAGGAGAGCCAGTTGAGGTTAAGTACATATTAGACCTCCGCGAGTTCCCGGGAGATCCTATGGAGGATGCGATTGTACATGATTATCAGACAATTGCAAACGACCCGGAGATAGGCATTGTAGTTGAAACAATGGGAGGCGTTGAGCCGGCATATACTTTTGTGAAGGCTATGCTTGAAGCAGGAAAGCAGGTTACAACATCAAACAAGAATCTCGTGGCTGCCAAGGGTGCTGAGCTCATTAGGATTGCAAGAGAGCATGGAGTAAACTTCCAGTTTGAGGCAAGTGTAGGCGGTGGAATCCCGATTATCCGTCCCCTCAACAAATGCCTCACAGCAGATGAAATAGAAGAGATTACAGGAATTTTAAACGGAACTACAAACTATATGCTTACAAAGATGACTGATGAGGGGGCTGACTTTGACGAGGTGCTTAAGGATGCACAGGCAAAGGGCTATGCAGAGAAGGACCCTACAGCAGACATCGAGGGACATGACCCATGCAGAAAGATTGCAATCCTTACATCCCTCGTAGCAGGAAAGCAGATTGATTTTGAGGATATCCACTGTGAGGGAATCACAAAGATTACAGCTGTAGACATCAAGTATGCTAAGGCAATGAACCGCTCAATCAAGCTTCTTGCATCCAGCAAAAAGGTGGGAGACAGCTATTCATGTCTGGTTGCTCCATATATGCTTAAGAGCACACATCCATTGTGTGGAGTAAACGGAGTATTCAACGGAATCTTTGTACATGGCAATGTACTTGGAGATGCTATGTTCTACGGAAGTGGAGCAGGAAAGCTTCCTACAGCTTCTGCAGTTGTAGCTGACGTAGTGGATATGGTTAAGCATCAGCATACCAATATCTATATTGACTGGAGTCAGGAAAAGCTTGAAATTGTAGACTACAAGGACAGTGTAAATGCTTTCTTTGTCAGAACTTCATCAGACAAGGCAGCAGTTGAGGCAGCATTTGGAAATGTAGAGTATGTGGAAAATGTAGAGGCTGGAGAAATTGGATTTGTAACAGGCGAGATGACAGAGGCTGAATTTGAGGAAAAATCAGCAAAAATCGAGATTCTTAACAGAATCCGTCTGGGATAAAAGCTGTTTACAAAAATATGCACAAGATAGAACCTGTGAATTTGTTTAAAGTGTAGAAAAAATATTCATGGGTTCTATTTTTTTGCTTCATTTGTTATAATGAACACATAAAGAAATAACGTGGAATCGGAGAGTGGAGAGTGATTTTGTGTACTGAGGCCAAGGCTTCAGTATTAGTCGCATCTTCATTTTTTTTGTTGTCATGCACACATAGAACCTGCCCGGGCGGCGTCAGCTGCATGCTTTGGTATACCGCGAATCTGCCGGCGGCAGGGACGGCTGGTGCGTGCCTGGAAACTAAAATACATTATGTGGTTTATAGATCGATTTCACAGGAAATATTCAGGAGGAGATAAATATGGGTAAATACATTATGGCATTAGATGCTGGAACAACCAGCAACCGCTGTATATTGTTTGACAAGGAAGGAAATATTGTCTCAATGGCCCAGAAGGAGTTCAGGCAGTTTTTTCCAAATCCAGGCTGGGTTGAGCATGATGCAAATGAAATCTGGTCTACACAGCTGGGAGTGGCTGTAGAGGCTATGAGCATGGTCAATGCCAAGGCTTGTGACATTGCTGCAATCGGAATTACCAACCAGAGAGAAACAGCTATTGTCTGGAACAAAGAGACAGGCGAGCCTGTATACAATGCTATTGTATGGCAGTGCAGACGTACATCAGACATAGCAGATGCTTTGAAGAAAAAGGGACTTGAGGACTGTTTCCACAAGAAGACAGGTCTTAAGATAGATGCTTATTTTTCTGCTACCAAGATTAAGTGGATACTTGATAATGTAAAGGGTGCAAGAGAGCTTGCAAACGAGGGAAAGCTTTTGTTTGGTACGGTTGAGACCTGGCTTATCTGGAAGCTTACCAAGGGACAGGCACATGTGACAGATTATTCAAATGCCAGCAGAACCATGCTTTTTAACATCAAGACACTTGAGTGGGATGAGGATATATTAAAGGAGCTTGACATACCAAAGAGCATGCTTCCAAAGCCAATGCCATCGAGCTGTGTCTATGGCTACAGTGACCCTGCGTTTTTTGGAGATTCTATTCCGATTGCAGGAGCGGCAGGAGACCAGCAGGCGGCCTTGTTTGGGCAGACCTGTTTCAAAGCAGGAGAGGCAAAAAATACATATGGTACAGGCTGTTTCCTTCTGATGAACACAGGAGAGATGCCGGTATTTTCCAATAATGGACTTGTTACAACTATTGCATGGGGGCTTGACGGCAAGGTTAACTACGCACTTGAGGGCTCAATATTTGTGGCGGGTGCGGCAATCCAGTGGCTTCGTGATGGCATGAGACTGATTGATTCAGCATCAGATTCAGAGTACATGGCTACCAAGGTTAAGGGCACACACGGCTGCTACGTGGTTCCAGCATTTACAGGACTTGGAGCACCACACTGGGATCAGTATGCCCGTGGAACAATTGTGGGCATAACCCGTGGAACCAACAAAAATCACATTATCAGGGCAACTCTTGAGTCTATTGCCCTTCAGGTATGTGATGTAATAGATGCCATGAAAGCAGACGCTGGAACAGAAATTACTACTCTTAAGGTAGATGGTGGTGCCAGTGCCAATAACTTCCTTATGCAGTTTCAGGCAGATATGCTGGATGCAGCAGTAAAGAGACCAGCCTGTGTAGAGTCAACAGCTATGGGAGCGGCATATCTTGCAGGACTTGCAGTGGGATACTGGGAGAACAAGGAGGATGTCATCAAGAACCAGCAGATTGGCAGAGTTTTTGAGCCGAACATGGATCCGGAGGAGAGAGCTGCGAAGCGCAAGGGCTGGAACAAGGCTGTAAAATATGCTTTTGGCTGGGCAAAGGATTCTGACGAAGAGGAAGAATAAGGACAAGGTATTTATATATAAGCTGCCAGACATCCTGGGAAAATGCTGGCGGCAGGCTCGGATAGCATCGGGAAACAGGGGAGAGATTTGGGGAGGATAGATGAACCAAATCAGGTATTTTAAAATATATAAGAGCTTTCTTCGGATATTGGATTGGATATTTCCACCTAGATGTCCTGTTTGTGATGGACTAATGGATAGTGGTGAGCTTATTCATGAAAATTGCCGCAGGAAGCTCTTTTTTGTAAAGGAGCCCTGCTGCGCAAGATGTGGCAGACCTTTGCTTTCGGAAAGTCAGGAGTATTGTATGGACTGTGCCAGAAAGCAGAAGGGGCAGCGTAAAAATAATGAGCCGGGGTTTAAACAGGGAAAAAGCCTTTTTCTCTACAAGGGGATGGTTAAGGAAACCATGTATCGCTTTAAGTATTCCAATAAAAGAGAATACGCAGAGTATTTTGCAAGGGAAGCAGCGGAAAGCTATGGAGACTGGATAAGGCAGAAGGGCATACAGGTGATTGTCCCGGTACCTATGTACAGGCATAAGCAGAGGGTCAGAGGATATAATCAGGCAGAGGTTTTTGCCCGGGCATTGTCAATGGAACTGGGAATCCCATTGGCTTCAAATATAGTAAAAAGAGTGCGGGATACAGTGCCTTTAAAGACCCTGAATCCGGAAGAAAGAAAAAATAATCTGAAAAATGCTTTTCAAGGGATAAATAATATAGTAAAATATGACCGTATACTATTAATTGATGATATATATACAACTGGCAGTACCGCTGAGGCAGTAAGCCAGGAGTTAATAAATACAGGGATAAAGGAAGTATACCTGCTGTGTGTATGCATAGGCCAGGGTGCTTAGGAGGAATAGTGTAATGGAAGTAAGAAACTGTAAAGCTTGTGGACGTCTGTTCAATGTAATGGGCAGAGAGAGGCTGTGTCCGGCATGCAGGGCAAAGTTAGAAGAAAAATTCCAGGAGGTTAAGAGATATCTGGAAGAAAACCCAAATTCATCTGTAGAGAATGTGTCAAGGGAAAATGATGTCAGCACCAAACAGATTAGGCAGTGGGTTAAAGAGGAGAGACTCATACTATCCAGTGGAATAGTAGATGGAATCGTATGCGAGACCTGCGGCAAGCCTATTGTTACGGGGCGTTACTGTGATAAGTGTAAGGCTAAATTATCCAGCACGTTTGCCAATGCCCTGGACAAACCAAAGAAGGAAGAAACAAGAAGTCTTGAACGCGACAGAGATGGTGACAAGATGAGGTTTCTTAGAAGTTAAGAAAAAATTAATAAAATATGCGCCAAAGATAAGCCGTTTCCCAGACTGGGGGAAATGGCTTTTTATTGTCAAAGAAGGCCCATTATGGTATAATTTTCAAGAATGTATAATTGCGTCTAATACAAGGAGAACTTATGATTAATGAGGATAGAGTGAAGGAGCTGTATCATTTAGCTGCCTATGAATCTACAAATGAGAAGCTTCATAAAGAAGTAAATGAGTATTATTTGTGGGATTATGTCTGGAAAGAAGTTATGAAAAGCTTTTTCTCAGGAAGCCTTGCCTTTGTGGGTCTGCTTGTTCTGTGGGTGATTCAGGATGTGCAGGGTCTGCTGGACAGCTTAAACAGCATAGACTTAGTGGGGACAGCAGCAATCATAGCTGCCCTGTACATTGCATTTATGGCGGTGTATATATTTGTCACAGTGCTTGTCTATACTTCCAGATATGGTAAGGGCAGAAAGAAGCTTCACAGATATGTTGAACACCTAAAAAATACAAACAGGATGTACAACAGGGAAGAGAAACTGAGGCGATAGGAGGGAATATGACTAAATTATTGGAATTAAAGGATAAATATGCAAAATTATTTGCAAATTATGAGACTTATATCACACCAGTTTTAAAATTTATACTGATGCTGGTTACGCTTCTCTTTATAAGAGCCGACCTTGGCTTTATGAGCGCAATCAGCTCAATACCTGTGACAATCGTGCTTGCACTGGTTGGAGCACTTTTGCCAATCAATGCTATGATATGGATTTTTGCAATAATACTGCTGGCAGACCTGTATGCCTTGTCAATGGAGGTTGCAGCTACAGCTTTTGTGCTTTTGGCGGTGATTTACTTTATATATTTCAGATTTTCACCAAAGGACGGACTGGCAGCAATTTTGACACCGGTATGCTTTAAGCTTGGCATTCCATATGTGATGCCGGTTGGAGCAGGACTTTTAGGCAGGGCTTTCTCAGCAATCGCAGTAGGCTGTGGTACAGTATTGTACTTCTTTTTGGATGGCATAAGGCAGAATGCAGCAGAGCTTGGCACAACAGTGGATTCAGACACAATTTCGTCAAAGTTTAATGTTACAGTTGGTCAGTTGTTGGGAAATAAGGAAATGTATCTGGTTCTGGCCATTATGGCTGTAACAACTGTTGTGGTATATATAGTCAGACGTTTGAGAACAGATTACGCCTGGTCTCTTGCAATTATATCAGGAATTGTGGTTCAGGTGGTTGGACTTTTAGTTGGATATCTTGTGCTGGGAGCACCGGGAAAAATCCTTTTTATGATAATTGGAAGCATTGTTTCCCTGCTGATAGGCTTTGTAATCCAGTTTATTTTTATGAATCTTGACTATGCCAGAACTGAGAGAGTACAGTTTGAGGATGACGAGTATTACTATTATGTCAAAGCTGTACCAAAGAAAATGGTTACATCAGAGGAAAAAACCGTTAAGCACTTTGGAAACACGGCGGCTATGGGCAAAAGAATAAACAGGACACCATCAGAAGACAAGGATGATTACATCACTAATAAGGTGATTGCAGAAGAACTCGATATAGACGAGGATCTTTTGAAATAAGTTGGACATTATAGACAGCATAAAATGAGTGGAAGGAGAGCAGAATGCAGAGTTTTTTAGGAATGTTGAATGCCTTTGCAGATAAGGTGGCATCATATGTTAGCATACCAAATATAAGCATATCGACAGTTGATATTATAGAAATCCTTATTATTTCTGTACTCTTCTACCATGTACTTGTATGGATAAAAGATACCAGAGCATGGAATCTGTTTAAGGGAATCGTTATAATATTAATATTTGTGCTGATTGCGGCCTTTTTCCAGATGAATACAATACTGTGGCTGGCAAAAAACACCTTCGACATTGGTCTTCTTGCAGTTGTTGTAATCTTTCAGCCAGAGCTTAGGCATGCACTTGAGAATATCGGAGGCAAAAAAATCTTTGGCAACCTGTTTACAATAGGAAAGACAGAGAATGTGAAGTTTTCCGATAAGACCATCGAGGAAATTATAAAGGCAAGCTATGCTATGGGCAAGGTTAAAACCGGAGCACTCATAGTGGTGGAGGACAGCATAAAGCTTGACGAATATGTCAGAACAGGAATAGATGTTGATGGTCTCCTGACCAGTCAGCTTCTTATAAATATTTTTGAAAAGAATACTCCTCTGCATGATGGAGCTGTAATTGTGAGAGGTGACAGGGTTGTGTCGGCGACCTGCTATCTGCCATTATCTGACAGCCTTAACCTGTCAAAGGATCTGGGTACCAGACATCGTGCAGCAGTTGGAATAAGTGAGGTTAGTGACTCTCTTACAATCGTGGTATCAGAGGAGACCGGTAAGGTATCCATTGCAATGAAGGGCAGGATATATCATGATGTTGACGCTGATTTCCTGAGAAAACAGTTACAGTTTGTACAGAATAAGACATACGAAGCAAAAGGAATTGAACTTTTGAGAAGGAGGTTGAAGAATGAAAAGAAATCTTCTAAAATCTCTGACCAATAATCTCGGATTTAAAATACTGGCAGTAATTTTCGCTTTTACCCTGTGGCTGGTTGTCTACAATATAGAGGATCCTACAAAGACAAAGACTTTTTCCACCAATGTTACAGTGGAAAATGCTGATGCAGTGACAGATCTTAATAAGTGTTATGAAGTGGTGGACGGCAGTAACTTTGTGTCATTTTCAGTGACCGCAAAGCGAAGCGTGCTGGATAATATGGAGGATAGTGATTTTACAGCAACAGCTGATATGTCAAAGCTGGTAATCGGAGAGGATGGCAAATCGGCCGTTGTGCCAATTGATATATCTACCAGCAATAAGTACTCAAATTCAGTTAAGTTTAATGGCAGCACAAAGTTTATGAATGTAAATCTTGAAAATTTACAGAGCAAGCAGTTTGTGGTATCTGCAAGCACAGTTGGAACTGTGGCTGAGGGATATGCTCTTGGCAACGTGACAATCAGCAATCCAAATGTCCTTAAGGTATCGGGACCTGAGTCAATAGTCAGCCAGATTGCATCTGTTATTGCAACTATTGATGTGGATGGCATGAGCATGAATATTACAGATAATGTTGTGCCTGTACTCTACGATTCAGACGGAAATGAGATAGATACGACGAAGCTTAAGCTCAGCAACACCACAGTGACGATATCAGCAGAGATACTGGGAACCAAGACTGTTGATTTGGTATTTAGTACTTCAGGAACACCTGGAGAAGGTGCGACAGTTGAGAGCGTAACAAGTGATCCTGACTCTGTCACAATAAAAGGAACAGCATCGGCGCTTAATTCAGTTACAAGCATTGAGGTGCCAGCCAGCGCAATTGATGTGACAAATGCACTTGAAGATGTGAGCACAACAGTTGACATAACAGAGTATCTGCCGGAAGGAGTAAGTCTTGTGGATTCTAAGCAGGCATCCGTAAAGGTTACAGTAGCTATAAGTGCAGAGTCAACCAGAAAGCTGGAGATACCTGCGGACAATATATCAATGAGTGGTCTGGGCTCAGATTATACTGCTAAGCTTGACAGTCAGACTGTGGAAGTCATTGTGACTGGTGAGATGAAGGCGGTGCAGAGCATAGATGCTTCACAGATAACAGGAAAAGCAGACTTATCCGGACTTACAGAGGGTACACACACAGTAGCTGTGGACTTGTCTCTGGATAAGGATACATATATGTATGATACAGTAAATGTGTCCGTTACAATCACTAAAAAGGCTGACAGCAGCGGTACCAATTCAGGAGCAGCAGGGGCGGCTGACAGTGCCATATCATCTGGCACAGCAGGCAGCAGTACAACAGGCAGCAGCGGTACAACAGGCAGCTCAGAAGCTGGTGACAACAACAGTAATAACAACTCAGAGACCACAACGGGTCAATAGATTTGGTTTATAAAAGTAATTCGAAAAGAGGATTTGAAATGGCAAGAATGTTTGGAACAGACGGTGTAAGAGGCGTTGCAGGAACAGAACTTACAATTGAACTGGCAACACAGCTTGGACAGGCAGGAGCTTATGTACTCACCAGGGAAAAGTCACATAAGCCAACAATTATGGTAGGCTGCGATACTAGAATTTCAGGAGGCATGCTTGCAAATGCGCTTATGGCCGGTATCTGTTCTGTAGGCGCAAATGCAATATATGTGGGAGTCGCACCGACACCGGCAATTGCATACCTTACCAGAAAGCACAAGGTGGATGCAGGAGTGGTAATTTCAGCTTCCCACAATCCTATGGAGTTTAATGGAATTAAGTTCTTTAATGGTGAGGGCTACAAGCTCTCAGATGAGCTGGAGGATGAAATCGAGGCTCTTATCAGGAATAACATGAAGGATATTGATTTCCCTACAGGTGCAGGAATCGGAAAAATAGATTATAGATTCGATATAGTTGATGAGTATGTGGAATTTGAAAAGGAGACTGTGCCGGTAGACTTAAGCGGTTTAAAAATTGTGATTGACTGCGCAGAGGGCGCAAGCTCATATACTTCAGTCAAGGCACTGAAGGATTTGGGAGCAGACCTGGTTGCAATCCACACAGAGCCTGATGGCACAAACATTAATGCAGATTGCGGCTCAACACATATGGATGAGCTTAAGGCAAGAGTTGTATCTGAAAAGGCAGATGTAGGAATTGCCTTTGATGGTGATGCAGACAGAATGCTTGCCGTTGACGAGAATGGAAAGATGGTCGATGGTGATGAAATCATGGCTATCTGTGGCAATTATCTCAAATCAAAGGGCAGACTTGCCAAGGATACAATTGTTGTAACAGTTATGACAAACCTTGGTTTTTCAATAATGGGTAAAGAGCAGGATATCAACATTGAGAAGACTAAGGTCGGCGACAGATATGTGCTGGAAAATATGAAGGAAAATGGCTACAATCTGGGCGGAGAGCAGTCTGGTCATGTGATTTTTCTTGATGATAATACAACAGGTGATGGACTTTTATCAGCACTTCATCTGCTGCAGGTAATGGTTGACACAGGAAAGCCGCTTTCAGAGCTTGCAAAGGTTATGGAGGTGCTGCCACAGGCACTTGTAAATGCTAAGGTGCCAAATGATAAGAAGGAAAGCTATATGGAGTACAGTGATATTGCGGAAGCAATCGCTGAGCTTGAAAAGAAATTCGCCGGAGAGGGACGTGTGCTTATCAGACCATCTGGAACAGAGCCGCTTGTAAGAGTCATGATTGAAGGCAAGGATCAGAAGGTAATAGATGAGGAAGCCCATAAGCTGGCTGAGCTTATAACAAAAGTAATGCTATAGGAGGAAAAGGTATTGGTATCACAGAAATTAACAATTAATAATCCAACAGGCTTGCATCTTCGTCCTGCTGGAAATTTATGCAGGGAAGCTATGAAATTCAAGTGCAAGGTTACATTTAATTATGGGGGAGAAATGGAATCAGTTGCAAATGCAAAATCAGTGCTTTCAGTATTGGGTGCATGTATAAAATCAGGAGATGATATCAAGCTTGTCTGCGATGGGGAGGACGAGGCTGAGGCTCTTGATTATTTGTCAAAGTATATAGAGGATGGTCTTGGAGAATAATGTTAAATTACAAAAGATATAGAAAAAATCCAGTGCTTCATTATCCAGAGAGACAGTGGCCGAATAAGGAAATTGAGAAAGCACCAATCTGGTGCTCGGTAGATTTGCGTGATGGTAATCAGGCACTTATCGAGCCAATGAATGTAGACGAGAAAATGGAAATGTTTGAGCTTCTGCTCAGGCTGGGCTTCAAGGAAATCGAAATCGGATTTCCAGCTGCTTCACAAATAGAATTTGATTTTCTGCGCAAACTTGTAGCAGAGAATAAAATACCTGATGATGTGAAGGTACAGGTGCTCTGTCAGTGCCGTCAGGAGCTTATCGACAGAACCTTTGAAGCTATACAGGGTATTAAAAATGTAATATTCCATATATATAACTCTACATCCACGCTTCAGCGGGAAGTGGTTTTCCACAAGGACAGACCTGAGATTATAGAGATTGCAAAGGCTGGAACAAACATGGTCAAGGAAGGCATGAAAAACTTTGACGGAAACATCCAGCTCGAGTATTCACCAGAGAGCTTTACTGGTACAGAGATGGATTTTGCATTGGAGATATGCACAGCGGTTCAGGAGACATGGAATCATGCCAATGACAATCCTATTATTTTCAATCTTCCTGCAACTGTTGAGATGAATACACCAAATGTGTACGCTGACCAGATTGAGTGGATGAGTACACATTTTAAGGAGAGAGAAAACATAATACTTTCTGTTCATCCTCATAACGACAGGGGAACAGGCGTTGCGATTACAGAGCTTGCGCTTCTTGCGGGAGCTGACAGGGTAGAGGGAACCCTGCTTGGAAATGGTGAGAGAACCGGAAATGTGGACATACTTACAGTAGCCTATAATATGTTCTCCCAGGGAGTAAACCCAGAGCTTAATCTTGAGGACATAAAAGAAATTGTAGAAATCTATGAGCGTTGCTGCAAGATGAGTGTTGACATGCGCCATCCTTATGCTGGAAAGCTTGTATTTACTGCATTTTCCGGTTCACATCAGGATGCAATCAACAAGGGTGAGCAGGCACTTAAGGAGAGCAGTTCGCCATACTGGCAGGTGCCATATCTTCCGATTGACCCTGCGGATATCGGACGTGAGTATGAGCCGGTAGTCAGAATCAACAGCCAGTCCGGTAAAGGTGGTGTTGCATTCGTGATGAGCACAGTATATGGCTACAAGCTTCCAAAGGCTATGCAGAGAGAATTTGCAGATGTAATCCAGAAGATTTCTGAGACTGAAGGCGGAGAGATAAAGCCAGCCAGAATCATGGAGACCTTTAGGGAAGAGTATCTGCTCTGCAAGGAGCCATTTGAGCTTATATCATTTAAAGAGGGTGCTGGAAATACAGATGGAAGTGATGATGAGGAGTCACGCGTAAGCCTTGTATTTAAGTACAGAGGTGAGGAGATTCACTCGGAGGCTTCAGGAAATGGTCCTATTGATGCTGTAAAGCTTGCAATAAGACAGAGTATTCAGGGCTTTGATTTCAAGATTTTAGACTATGATGAGCATGCGCTGTCACAGGGCTCAGGTGCCAAGGCAGCGGCATATATACAGATGCAGGATAACCGCACTGGCAATATAACTTTTGGTGTAGGTGTCAGTGGCAATATCACAAAGGCATCTATCAGAGGTATTTTCTCCGCTATGAACCGATTGGAGAATATGAGGGATTAGGATTTGTATACAAGGACGAACAGAGGGTGGCTTAAACATCTTGATTTTGAGATTATAGACATCCTTGCATTGGAAATTGCATATTGGCTTACTTATTTTATCCGTCATAAGGGAATAGTTGAGGATATGTACCTTGAGATGTACATCCGGGTAAGTATCGTCATTGTTGTAATTGATATAGCAACGCTATTCTTTTCAGATAATTACAAGGGAATTATCCAAAGACTGTGGCAGAAAGAATTGATTGCTGTTATACAGCATGTTTCAACAGTAAACGTTGTAGTTCTTTTTTATCTGTATTTAATGCAGGAATCAGGATTGATGTCCCGTACAGTGTTTATCCTCTTATGGCCGATAGGGATTTTTCTGTCCTTCGGTGCAAGGCTTGCGTGGAAACGGGTTATCAGAAAGCGTATCAAGAAGGATAAAAATCAGATAAAGCTTTTACTTTTGTCCACAGAGCAGCATGCAGTAAATGCAATAAAAGAGATAAACAATAAGGCTTATCGTGAATACAAAATCTGTGGTATTGCTGTACCGGATAATGATTCAGATGATGTAATCGAGGCGAATATACCTATCCTATATGGCAAGAAAAATGTCATAGAGTACATCAAGAGGGACGTGGTTGATGCTGTTTATATCGATATCTTTAAGGACAAGGATGATCTGCAGGAGTGGATTGATATATTCCTTATGATGGGAATTACGGTTCATATCGGAATGGGATTTTTACCGGATAACCTGCCGAATCGGTTTATAGGAACTCTTGGAAGCGCAAATGTTGTAACTACAACAATTAATTTTACAAGCTCATGGAAGATGAGTGTGAAAAGAGCTGTGGATGTGGTTGGAGCTCTTGTAGGACTTATAATTACAGGAATTGCATATATATTTGTAGCGCCTGCTATAAAGCATGCCTCGCCGGGACCGGTATTTTTCGCTCAGGAGCGAGTTGGAAGAAATGGACGTATATTTAAAATGTACAAGTTCAGATCCATGTATGTGGGGGCGGAAAAGCACCAGAAGGAGCTGCAGGGTGAGAATGAGATGCGGGGACTTATGTTTAAGATGGAGGATGACCCTAGAATAATCGGTTCAGAAAAGGGACCGGGCAAGGGTCTGGGAAATTTCATCAGAAAGACAAGCATAGACGAGCTGCCACAGTTCTGGAATGTGTTGAAGGGTGATATGAGCCTTGTAGGTACCAGACCACCGACAAAGGAAGAATTTGAGAACTATGATATAAGCCACAAGGTAAGACTCAGCATGAAGCCGGGAATTACAGGCTTGTGGCAGGTTAGTGGGCGAAACAAAATCACTGATTTTGAACAGGTTGTAAAATACGACACTGAATATATAGAGAACTGGGGATTTTATCTGGATTTCTATATCTTATGCAAGACAATAAAGGTTGTATTTACAAAGGATGGCTCAAAATAAATAAGCGCAAAAAGGGAAATAGATGAAGAAAAATGTATTTATAATAGGCAGTAAGGGAATACCTGCAAACTACGGAGGCTTTGAAACCTTCGTAGAGCAGCTCACTGCCAGACAAGAGAATAAGGAGATTGCCTATCATGTAGCCTGTCTCGACAAGGAGAGAAGCTATGATGATGAGCACAACAAAGCACACTGCTTTCATATCAGAATACCAGCATGGCTCAAATCAGCCAAGGCTGTAGTATACGACATGAAAGCATTTTCTTATGCAGACAAAATGATAAAAAAGGAAGGCTATGAGCAGCCTATAGTCTATGTTCTGGCATGTCGTATGGGACCTTTTGTGGGGCATTATGTCAGAAAGCTACATAGGCTGGGCGGAACCTATATGCTGAACCCGGATGGTCATGAGTGGAAACGAGCTAAGTGGAATGCTGCCATCAAGAAATACTGGAAGATATCAGAACAGGGAATGGTGAAGCACGCAGACCTTGTAATCTGCGATTCTGTGAGCATAGAAAAGTATATAAAGGAAGATTATAAAAAATACAATCCAAAAACCACATTTATTGCCTATGGGGCAAGCTTTGATGAACCAGGGCTGAAAGCTGAGGAAAAGTACGCAGCCTGGTGTACTGCAAATGGAGTGAAGCCGGGAGAGTATTATCTGTCAGTGGGCAGGCTTGTGCCTGAAAACAATTTTTATACCATGATAAGAGAGTTCATGAAATCAGATACGGCAAAGGACTTCGTGCTGGTGGCAGATAACGAAGGCAATAAGTTTTATGACAGCCTTAAGGAGACTACCGGTTTTGAAAAGGATTCCCGCATAAAATTTGTGGGAACAGTCTATGATACTGACTTAATAGGAATGATTAGGCGAAATGCCTATGGATATTTCCATGGACATTCTGTGGGGGGAACCAATCCATCACTTCTGGAGGCTTTGGCAACGACACAGCTTAACCTCCTTTATGATGTGGGCTTTAACCGGGAAGTCGGAGAGGATGGGGCTGTTTACTGGAATCTTGAGGAGGGGAACCTTAAGAGCCTGATAGAGAGTGCGGATAAGTATGATTCTTCTTATATAGAGGCATTGTCAGAGAAGGCCAAGAACAGGATTAGGACGGCTTATGAGTGGTCTTATATCGTTGAGCGGTATGAGGAGACCTTCTTGAAATGATGTGAGTGTCCAAAGTGAATTTTGCTGCTCACACGGAAAATGAATAAAAATGGCAGGTAAATAATGATTTCAGTAGCTTTAATATCATATAACGGAGAAAAATATATAAGACACCAGCTTGAGAGCATATTATGTCAGCTGCCACAGGATGGGGAAGTGGTGGTGTCGGATGACGGCTCTACAGATGCAACCAGACAGATTGTAGATGAGATGGCGCAGACAGACAATCGTCTAAGGCTTGTGGATGGTCCATGCAAAGGTGTTATTAAAAATATGGAAAATGCTATAGCCCACACAAAAGTCTATGACATCTGGGGAAAAATATCCGGCGATTATAAAAAGAAAACAAAATCTGAGAGGAAGCTATGCAGAGACTATCTATTCATGGCAGATCAGGATGATGAGTGGATGCCGGATAAAATAGAAAAGGTAGTGAAAGCTTTTGAGGACAAAAATGTAGACCTTGTCATGCATGATGTCAGAGTGATGAATGGCGACCTGACAGAGGAGCTTATGCCAAGCTTTTTTGAATACAGGGGCTCGTGTGTGGGCTTCTGGAAAAATCTCATAAAAAACAGATATATGGGCTGTGCCATGGCAGTGAGAGCAGACCGATTAGCGGATTCCATACCGATTCCAGACAGCGTGCCAATGCATGACCAGTGGATAGGCATGCGGAATGACCTGCATGGGAATGGCGGTTACTGCCTGCCGGAGCAGCTGCTTTTGTATAGGAGACATGGGGGGAATGTCTCTGATTTTGACAAAAATAGTCTGTGGGTAATGATAAAAAACAGAGTCAATCTGCTGATTAAGCTTTTGACAGAATAAAAATCTGGTATACAAATGAGATACCAGCTTGCATAAAATGTCGAATTGTGATTAAATTGACAGAGGATTATTTTATGAAGAAATGTTTAAATGGAGGAGAATATGTTTTGTAAGAATTGTGGCTCAGAGGTTAATCCTGAGCATAGATTTTGCATGAGCTGTGGAGCAAAGCTTGAGCCTGTTATGCAGGTAAATATGGGCTGTCCACAGCAGAATTCATCAGCAAATCAGAATACAGCAGTAAATCAGGCTGCATCAGCAAATCAGAATACAGCAGTAAATCAGGCTGCATCAGTGAATCAGAATACAGCAGTAAATCAGGCTGCACCAGCGAATCAGAATTCATCAGCAAATCAGGCTGCACCAGCGAATCAGAATTCATCAGTAAATCAGGCTGCACCAGCATACCGGAATGCACAGGAGGCTGAGCCGGTACCGGCAGGCTCAGACAGTACAGGTGTTGAGGCTGGCGAATCAAAAAAGAAATCTCAGAAGAAATCCAAAAAACCAATTATAATTGCGGGAATAATTGCAATTGTTGCTGTAATTGCTGCAACAGCAGGGGTGCTTATCTGGCACAACATGTCATCCAATGATGAGGAAAATGATGACCCGGTAATAGAAGAGGATGAGACAGAAACAGAAGAGCTTGTGTTTGGTACAGAGGACACAGAAAGCGATACAGCTGCTGAGGATGAAATCCACAACCTGCTTGTAGAACAGTTAAACAGCCTTATGGACTCAATGGTTTATATTGCAGGCACTACACAGGATATATCGTCAGGAATGGGATATCCTTGGATGTTAAATAACGGATATATGGGAGCAATTATAAAGGACATAAGTGGTGATGGAGTTGAGGATCTGATTGTAGTCTATTCAGAAGATTCCGGAATATATGCAGACATTTATACAGTTGAGGATTCAGATATTGTAACAGAGCAGGAGAAATTACAGCTTCTGTCAATAGATGAATGGGATTATAACAAGGCAGCAGTATACTTAAAGAATACCAAGACGGGATATAATCTTGTGGCCGAGTCTTACACAGTAGTCAGCCATTATGCAGATGGAGTAGAGGTTAATATTAATGCATACTCATGTGCAAAGCATAAGTACATAAGCATAACAGACTACTCCGCAGCAGGAAGCGATATTGAGCAGGACACAATCAATAGTGCTATTGCCAATGCTACAAAGGCAGGACTTGTGAATATCACAACAGCATTTGACAATATGTTTCTGGCACAGGATTCGGATGTGGAGCTGATTGCTGGTCTGACAGCCCGGATAGATGGTGACTTTGACTATGATGCTTTCATAAATCTGGATAATTATGTTTATGAGCAGGCAGAAATCGCCAATCTTACAGAATCAGGCATTATACAGCCGGATGCACAGTCAGCCTTTCTTGAAAAAATATCAGGAAGCAGCGAAGACGCTTTTACAGGAGACTATGTATTTCCTATGAGTGATCAGGTGCTCCTCACAGAGGAAGATGTAGCACCAATCCTTGATGACCAGGAAAAGCTTTCAATTGCGCGAAATGAGATTTATGCAAGACACGGAAGAATGTTTGACACAGAGTGGTTACAGGAATACTTTAATTCCAAGCCATGGTATGAGGGAATATACAATGCAGCTGATTTTGACCAGAATGTAACACTTTCTGACATTGAGACACAGAATGCTGCATATCTGTTAGACCTATATAATGAGAGATATGGTAACTAAGAATGATAGAGGTCAGTAATATATCTAAAAGTTATGGTAAAAAGCAGGTGCTTAAAAATGTATCGCTTGATGCCAGAGCTGGAGAGAGAATCGTAATAGTTGGCAGAAACGGATGTGGAAAAACAACACTGCTTAAGATTCTCGCCGGCGCAATGGCTCCGGATGGGGGAAGCCTCAATTATTTTGGGGAGGAGCCGCTTAAAGACAAGACTGTTTTTAGGAGAAGCTGTGGCTATGTACCGCAGGAGAATCCACTTATGGATGAACTGTCAGTTTTAGACAATATGCGGCTATGGGGATATGACAGGAGAAATCCTGACCGGGCACTTTTGGAGCAGTTTGAATTGGAGAAGCTCTTAAAGACTAAGGTGTCCAAACTGTCGGGAGGAATGAAAAGAAGAGTGAGTCTGGCATGTGGAGTGATTTCGCATCCAGGATTTCTGATAATGGATGAACCGACAGCGGCACTTGACATATGTTATAGAGATGAGCTGCTGCAATGGCTGAAAAAGTATCAGGGCAATAGTGGTATAGTACTCATGACCACTCATGAGGAGGCTGAAATCATGGAAGCAGACAAATGCTATGTCATGAGGGCTGGCACACTCTTCAAAATAGATGATGGCCAGAGAAATATGAAAACAATATTAGATTACACAAAGGAGAGTTAGTTATGGAAATGAGATTTGATCCAATGACTGGGGAGCCAATCAACCCACAGCCACAGGAGAATGCAGCACAGGAGACTGGCGCAAATACCCAGGAGCAGACAGCAGATGCGGCACAGGGTGTAAACACAGGCACACAGGACGTAAGTGCAGGCACACAGGGCGTAAATCCAGATGCACAGCAAATGAACCAGCAGATGGATGGCTCAGGTGCACAGCAGGGAAATTCACAAGGGGAAACATACAGCGCAGGCAATGGGCAGCCACCATATATGCCTCAGACTCCGGCAGATGCGCCAAAGAACAAAAATTGGATTAAGGGCATAGCAATCGCAGGCGGAGCAGCAGTTGTAGTCATTGTTGCAGCAGTTGCAGTAAAGAATGCCATGATAGGCAAGGGTGGAAAAGTCCTTCTCGCAACAGCAAACACATTCAAGGACACACCAACGATTGTTAAAGAGTCAAATCTTGACTCAGCAGCAGAGCTTATCGCAAAAGGAAAATACACCGTGAATGCATCCTTTGATGTATCAGGCGATGGCTTTGAGGGTAAATTTGTTTCCACATCAAAGGAAAAGCAGTTATCAGGAAAGCTTGATATCGAAGGCATATCAGCAGATGGTGTGGTAGGAATTTCAGATACAGAGCTCAAGGCTTATGTACCGCTTATAAGTGATGATACATTTGTATACAATTTTAAGGATGACAATCAGGAAGGTTATCTGGTTGATATGATTGAGGATTCAGGCATTGATATCGAGGATGTAAACAATGCACTCCGTCAGGTCACAAGTATTGAGGAAAAGGCAACAGATAAGTCTGCTAAGCAGCTTGGCAAAGACCTCTTAAAGGAGTTCAATTCCTGGGATTGGAAAAAGGCAGAGAAAAAGAGCTGCAAGGTCGATGGAAAGACCCGTAAGGTAAAGGGCTACAAGGTAGAGATTACAGGTGATGAAGTAGAGTCTATGGTTGGAATACTTGAGGATTACTACAAGGACCAGCTTGACGATATGGATTACCTCAAGGACTTTAATATGGATGTAGATGATATTGATGGTATGTTTGACGATATCTACGATTTATGTGGATATATGGATGATGTGGATGTGGAATTTTACATCTACAAGAACAAGCTTGCAGCAGTATATGTAGATGACGGCAGCAACACAGGAGAAATTCTTTTTGAGGGTGGAGACTACCGCTTACAGAATGTAGAGTGCAATTTTGAGAATGACTATGATGATATGAGCTTTGAAATTGATGGAAGCTCTAAGGGAAGTGTGGAAAATCTTGAATTTATATTAGACGGATACACAGCACTTGAGGTTGAGTATGACTCAAAGAACGGCGATTTTACAGTAGAAAATGATTACTTTGACATGGATGGTACATTAAAGAAAAATGGTAAGGGCTTTGATTTCTCAGTAGATTATGACGAGTTAAATCTGGCACTTTCATTGACAGCAGATACTAAGCTTGAAAAATATGAGGGTGACGAGATTGATGTCACAGAGCTTGATTATGATGATATAAGCGATTTAGCCATGGATTTCTATAATAATGTATACTAAAACGCCAAATGTTACAGCTTCATTTTTTAGGCTGCAGAATAAAAGATGCCTCAAGCTCCTGGGCAAGATAATAGTCATTACATGTCTTGTAATAGCCCTGCTGATTGGAGCAGTTCTGATAGTTGGCAAAATCCTCATGGACAGCTCGGTTATCGAAAAGGTACAGGTGGCTGTGGTCATACCAGAGGAGGGATCCACCGTCAAGCTTGCAGCAAAGTACGCAGCAACCATTGACAGTGTAGATTCCATATGTGATTTCAATTATTACAAAAATGAGGATAAGGCAATGGAAGACCTGAAGGAAGGGAAGATGCAGGTATGCGTCTTCTTTTCCGATGACTTTTATGATCAGGTCAACAGCCAGTACGGACTAATCCAGAAGGTATATGTCAGCAGCAAGGACAGTCTGTCCTTTGCCCTGTTTAAAAATGTGCTGGAGGATGGAGTCGCACTCCTGCAGACCTCTGCGGCAGGCATATATTCAGCCTGTGACACTGCAAAGGAATATGATGCACCAATTTCCACAAAAAAAATAGATTCCCTGCTTATGGATATATACATAGATAAGCTTTTTGGCAGGGGTGACATTTTTGACACTGAGATGGTGTCACCAATAGGGGAATTAAGTGTGGAAAGATATATATTTTTCTGCATATTTGTGATTGCAATGCTGCTGCCGGGAATGTACTTTGGAGGACTATACAAGCCACAGTCCGAGAGCGTAGAGCAAAAGCTTAGAATATATGGCCTTACATCGCATAGGATGTTTGTAATCAAAACAATAATTTTTGCGGAGCTGATCTGGATTGTCTCAGTATTGACCTATATATTGGGCAGTATCATTACAGAGGTTTTTTATCTAAATCTAGTCTATTGGGATACAGTTGTACTCTTAAAATTGATTCCGGTAAGCCTGGTGCTTGGACTGATATACAATTTTATTTATTCCACATGCAAAAATATCCGGATGGCGGTAGTTGTGGTTTTACTGTTTATCATATGGATAGTAATCGGAACCGGTATTGTTGTGCCGATTGATTATCTGCCGGCAGGCCTGCAGAAAATCCAGGGATTTTTGCACACGACAAATATAAATAGAATGCTATTGGAGATTATATATGGAAATGTTTCTAACCTGGTTTAGGATTTTTCTGGTTAAAGAGCTTAAGCAGCCGATTTTCTATCTGGAGCTTTTGGTTATGCTGATTGCCATAAGTATCGTAAATGGCGTGACGGTACCGTCTGAGGATGAACTTCAGGTGGGGATTATGTATACAAATGAGCTGGGGGCAGAAATATATGACAGCGTAAGTTCGGATGAAAAATCAGTAGAGCTTGTAAGCTATAATGATGAAGATGACATGAAAACCTCAGTTAAAACAGGGAAAATCGACTGTGGATTTGTGATACCGGAAGCTTTTGATGGTGATGAAAAGATAAAATATTACTTATCTCCATTTACAAGAGCTGGTGAGATTGAGAAGGAAGCTATATTTGCTGCAGCATATCAGATTATCAGCGAAAACATACTGCTTGAGGCAGACAGAGAGATTTATGGAGATGACAATAAGGAAAGACAGGAATACCTATTAGATAAAAACTATGAACTGCTGACAGAGCAGGAGGTTTTGACTATCGACTGGGAGACAGTAGGGGATAGTACATCTGACAGTCCACAAAGGATAAAATCATATTTTACCCAGATAACTGCAATAGTATTTGCAGCAATGATAATCATTGTGGGTGGGATATGTTTTAGAGATAAAACATGCACGGGGAGTATATTATACTCGGTTTCAAAAAAACAGAAACTGTTAATGTGCCTTGCAAATGATATCGCGACAGGAGTTATACCCATTGTGATAGTTGCATTAAGCTTTGTTTTATCGAAATAAATTATAAGGTGAAAGGAAGGAAAAGTTTATGAAATGTAGTAATTGCGGTGCAGAAATCAGTGATGATTCACGTTTTTGTACATTCTGCGGAGCCAAGACTGTGCCAGTAGAGACCAAAGCAGAGGAAACACCTGTAGAGACACAGTCAGTACAGGAAGCAGCGCCAGCTCAGGAGACACAGCCAGTACAGGCAGAGGCACCAGCCCAGGAGACACAGCCAGCTCAGGAGACACAGCCAGTACAGGCAGAGGCACCAGCCCAGGAGACACAGCCAGTACGGGCAGAGGCACCAGTACAGGGAACAGCAGCCCAGGAGACACAGCCAGTACAGGCAGAGGCACCGGTACAGGGAACAGCACCAGCACAGCAGGCAGCACAGCCACAGCAGACATGGCAGCCTGTACCACAGCCAGCACCAGCAGCCCAGAGCACAGGCACACCAGAGAAGAAGTCCGTTAAGGCAAAACCAATTATTATTACAGTTGTTGTAGCTGCAATTGCAGTTCTTGTAATTTTTATCATTGTAAAGCTTATCGGTTCTGTATCAGGTGGGGTAAATGAGAAGAGCATAGTATACCAGAAGGATGACACACTTTATTACATGTCAAACATGGATAAAGAGGACTCGGAAATCGAAATTGCTGACACAAGAGAGTATTTTTCAGATATCAAATTGCTGGATGATGGCAAGGCATTAGTATATATCGATGAGAGAAAATCAGAGTTATATGTAGTGCAGCTTGACAAGTTAAAGATGGATTCAAGCAAGAACGATAAGTATATCGAGGAAATTGATTCCAAGGTCAGCCAGGTAAGAGCATACGCATCTGATAATATTTATTATCTGAACAACGATGGAGAGCTCTACTACTACAATGGAAAAGAAAGCAAAGAGCTTGATGATGATGTAGACAGCATTGAAGCAAAATGCGGTAATGTGCTGTATTATCAGTCATATAACAAGGATGGGGACTATGTATTAAACAGCTACAATCTCAAAACAGAAAAAGGTGACAAGATTGCCAAGAATGCATATGTATATGCTAATGATGATGGAAAAATCTATATTCTTGCAGATGATGAGTTCCAGTCAGTAGATGGAAATGGCAAGGCAAAGACACTTGCAGAGGATGTTGAGTCTATATTGGATATCGACACAGATACAGGTGCAGCATACATAATCAAGCAGGAAACACAGGAAGGCAAAGCCTATGATTATGTGACAGACGACGCAGAGGATTACTCAGATGTGAAGGAGCCGGTTAAGTCAGACTACTTTACAGAGACAACACCAGAGATTGCACTTGACGAGTACGACTATGAGGAGTATGTTGACGACCCTGATTATTTCTTTGACTGGCTTTGGACAGATGATGAGACAGGAATGTACTATCTCTACAGCTCAAATTGTGAGTCAGATGTATACACAGACAAGACAAACTGGTATATTTTCGATTCAGATAAATACTGGGATGATGAGTATGACTATGAAAACATAGCCTACGATAAGTCAAGAATTGAAACTCTGAGAGAAGACTTAAAGTCAGAGGATGTAACAATTACAAAGAATAACTTATACTATATCGATGGAGATAAGGAAACTCTTATTCAGGAAAATGTATCAAGCTCATACACATATGCAGACGCTGAGAAAAAGGTAGTATTCTTTGGCGTGCTTGGAGATGATGAGGATGGCGTATCTATCAACATTAGTGATATTTACAGTGCATCAGATGTACAGTATCAGCTTGATGATGCATACAGCTATTCAGAGCCATCAGATTATTACTATGCAGTAGGAACATCAGATAAGCAGAAATTAAAGGATATTCCAACTGGTTTATATTCAGATTACAACAGCAGCAAGATTGTTGTAGCATATGTAGATGATGTTTATGATACCACTGGAGCTGAATTAGTTGCCTACACAGTATCTGGCAAGGATTTGAAAGAGGATGAGACATTATCAAAGGATGCATACTATTATGGCAAATGGTATGATGATGGATTCTATTTCTATGACAAGGCAGATAACGACGAGGGCAACCTGACCAAGTACGACGGCGGAAAGCCAGAGGAGATTGCAAAGGATGTAAGCCTTTACTCACTTTCAATAAATGATGATGGAAGCCTTATCGAGATAGACGACTCATATGATTTGATTTACTATGATAAGTCTGGAAAAGATAAGAGAATTGACAGAGATGTAGATGAGTATTCATACATCAACAGCAAGAGAATTGTCTACGTGTCAGATGGAGACCTGTATGTATACACAGGAAAGGATGATTCACAGAGAATTTCAAGAAATGTATACACATACTGGGTACCGGAAGAACAGTCAGGATATTCTAATAACTACTAAGAGGCAGCAGCAGACAGGCTGAGCTATAAGCTGCCATGCATCCAGAGAAGCTGATAGTTATAGTTTCGCCGGGTGAATAACTTGTAAGAAAAAATCCCCATGTGCAGGCATGGGGATTTTTAATGCCAAAGTATGCCAAAGAAGCTGCCAGCGGCAGGTTCTTAGTATATCAAAGTATGCAATAAAAGCTGCCGGTGACAGCCTCGGCGGATATTACATATCCTGGCATTTAGGGCAGAGCCCATATATAATAGAGTTTTTACATTGTATGGCAAAACCATGTTCTGCCAGGATGTGCTCTGCAATCTCACTCATGAAGGAACAGTCAAGATGAAAGATGGCACCACACTTGGTACACTGCAGGTGCAGATGATTTTCACAGTGAAGCCCCAGATCAATGTACTGGTAGACAGCCTGATTGCCCTTTTCAGAGACATATTTCATGACGGTTCCGTCATTGGAGAGCTTATCCAGATACCTGTAAATAGTAGTGATGTTGACCTCGTGGCCGGTGTTGATAAGGTATTTTTGGATATCACTGACCTTTACAGTCCTGTCGCAGTTATTTTTTAAAAATTCAAGTATTTTAGTACGACTGGTAGTCGTATAGCCATTTGTACTCATTGCAAGTCCTCCAGTTAAAACACAATTCCCGTAAATTCAATAATAATTCCCCAGATTAAACCCAGAGCGTATACAGAACCGATAATAGCTGCATTTTCCTTAACATGGCGGTTGAGCCTGCACAGAATCAGAAGACCCACACCAGAGTTAACCAGAAGACCAGCCATCATAGGACCGGCACCGATGATTCCGTCCAGATAAAGCTGAGTGATAACCACAGAAGAAGCACAGTTTGGAATAAGACCAATCAGAGCCGCAACAGCTTCACCAACAACAGGGAGGCTTGAAAATAATGATGCCAGATTGTCCTCGCCTATCATACCGATTACAAGGTTAAGGATAAGAGAGATAATGAAAATATACACAAATATTCTGAGGGTGTGCTTTAAGGCGGCAACAAATAGTCCATCCTTACAACTGCAGTGCTCCTCCTCACAGACCACCTCTATGTCCATATCCTCATCCTTCCTGTGAAGGGTGAAATGATAGATGAACTCCACAATAAATCCGGAGATAACCGCAATAACCACCTTGGTGCCAAGGATTTTTACAATAGTAGAAGCTGGCACAGCTTCTGATAAGAAAATAGGAAGCATCTCATCAGATGTGGACAAAAATATTGCAATCAGGGTTCCTACAGTAATTACGCGGCCGGCATAAAGGCTGGAAGCGGCAGCAGAAAAGCCGCACTGGGGAATCACACCCAGTAAACCGCCCCAGATAGGACCGGTCTTGCCGGCTGAGCTTATCTTTTTTTGCAGGGATTGACCGGTATGGTGCTCCAGAGCCTCCATGGCCAGGTAGGTCAGGAATAAAAATGGTAGTAATTTTACGCTGTCTAATATGGTATCCAATAAAATGTCGAGCATAGGGTCTCCTTATATAATTCATAATTTATAATTGCAATTTGATTGCATTTGCAAATCATTTGCAAATTGTATTATACAAGATGAGTGGCGAATGTCAAGACTGAATTTTGTAGATACTGGCGGCGTCGGGGATTGGGCATGGGTATGGATTCCCTGCAGAGGTCAGCCTTCAATATTTCTTAACTCCCCAGTAATGCTTCTGCGCACAAGAAAAACCTGGTCGTAAACCCTTGTTTTGCCAACACAATTTTTTGCCTTCTTCGATTAAAGCTGTTCTTCAAACGATTTGACAAGGGGCGCAAAGTGTCCGTCTCAGGTGTACAACAATTCAGGGGGCATTCGTGTTGGACTTAGAGCCTTAGCGAAGGAAGAGCTGGGGCACCGTAGTCACATGTTTGAAAGCAGTTTCTTCTCTGCGCGGACGCGCATAAAAGAAACTGCTTGAGTTGTGCGCAGGTGCCCCTAATCGGCACTTCTTGAGCAAGGCTCTTAGTCCAGCTAGAATGGTCAGCTGGTTGTACACCTGAGACGGACACTTTGCGCCCCTTGTCAAATGCGTTGAAGTACACCTTATTGAAGGCAAAAAATTGTGTTGGCAAAAGCTACGGCTTTACTTTAAGGTTTTTCTTGTGCGCAGAAGCATTACTGGGGAGTCATAAGCTAGCTAAAAAGGCTGACCTCTGCAGGAAATCCATACCCATGCCCAATCCCCGACACCACCAGTATCAGCAAAAAAAATCCGCGAACCTGACATTCGCGGATTAGTTATATAACAAAGTATGCAGTTTATTCCTCTGTGCCCTCAGTCCACTTCCGGAACTTCTCGACAACAGCATCATATGTTCTCTGGCTGATATCAGGAAGCTTGTCACCCCAAGCCGCAGTAGCCTGGTCAAATCCCTTTTTGAAAGCATTCAGGAGCTCCTCAGCCTTAGAAGAATCTCCGCCAGACAGAGCCTTCGCAAAATCCAGGATTCTGTCAGAGGTCTGCTCAACACCCCAGTAGCCATCATCAGCGATGTCCTTCTGTGCCTGAAGGATAGTGTCCTGATCAACAGTCATATTCTCAAATACGCTTTTGAGGTTAGTGGCCTTTGCAAAAGTGAAAGCCTGATCTCCAATAGATTTTCTTACAATCTCTAAAAGCTGATTCTGTCTAGCCTCGGCATCAGCCTTAAGCTGTGCGACAATTGCTGAATTGCTCTTAGTTTTTGAAGAAGACTTTGTGTCTGTGTCTGATGACTTCTCATATACAGCAGCCTTGTCTGAAAAAGAAGCCTTATCAGATGACTTGCTCTCTGAAGTCTTGTCAGAAGCCTTTGCAGTTTTAGCAGTGGCTGTTGAAGTTGTGCCGACTGCAGAAGTTACATTGTAAATATCAATACCCATATCGTGCCCTCCTTGGTCAAATGCGGATGTCCGTATCCTTTCAAATTATATATCGGCAGAATTTGAAATATCTTTATCGGGAAATTTGCTCTTTGTAAGAATAAATGTTATAATCCCTTTGTATACAAAAAACAGAGGAAGTACAATATGGATAAGATATCGCTTAAAGCATTAGCAAAGATAAATCTGGGACTTGATGTGGTCAGAAGAAGAGAAGACGGCTACCATGAAGTCCGCATGATTATGCAGACGATTCATTTATTTGACAGGGTGAATATAGAGAAAACCAGTGAACCGGGGATAAGAATAAAGACGAACTTGTCATATTTACCGATAAATGAAAATAACCTCATATATAAGGCGGGCAGACTGCTGATGGATGAATTTGATATAACAGAGGGCGTGTCTGTTGATTTGGACAAGCGGATTCCGGTTGCAGCAGGAATGGCAGGCGGAAGCACCGATGCAGCAGCTATGTTATATGGAATGAATAAAATGTTTGAGCTGGGATTGTCCATGCAGGAGCTAAAGGATAGAGGTGTCAGAATCGGGGCAGATGTACCTTACTGTCTGATGAGAGGAACAGCACTGGCTGAAGGCATAGGAGAGGAGCTTAAGTCCCTGCCACCTATGATAAAGTGTCCTGTACTCATTGCCAAACCACAGATATCCGTATCCACTAAGTTTGTATATGAGAACCTCAGGCTGGATGGAAAGACAGAACATCCGGATATAGACCAGCTTATTAAGGATATAAAGGCAAAGGACTTACAGGGGGTATGCGACCATATGGGAAATATTCTGGAGACAGTAACTATACCGAATTATCCCATAATAGCTGAGATAAAGAAAAACATGATGGAAAATGGAGCCGCAGGAGCCATGATGAGCGGTAGCGGTCCTACAGTTTTCGGTCTGTTTGATGACGCTGAAAAGGCAAAACAGGCATACAAGGCGATGAAAAAATCAGGCTTGTCGAGACAGACCTACCTGACAGATATATATAACAACAGAATTAGATGAGAGGAAAATATTTTAAAGGAGAAAGAGAATGACAGATAATCTTACACTTAATATGGATGCATATCTGCCACTTAGAGATGTAGTATTTAATACATTAAGAGAAGCAATCTTAAAGGGGGAACTGCAGCCGGGAGAGAGACTTATGGAGCTGCAGCTAGCATCAAAGCTTGGGGTCAGCAGGACACCAATCAGAGAAGCAATACGAATGTTAGAGCAGGAAGGACTTGCAGTTACAATGCCAAGAAAGGGCGCAGAGGTTGCAAGGATGACCCTGAAGGATATGGAGGATGTACTTGAGGTCAGGGAAGCTCTGGATGAACTGGCAGCCCAGATAGCCTGTGAGCGTATAACAGCAGAGCAGATGCAGATGCTAAAGGATACGAAGAATGAATTTGAAAAGATTCTTGAGACCGGAGAGGTAAAAAAGATTGCAGATGTGGATGTCAGATTCCATGACATTATATATGAAGCAACAGACAACGCAAGGCTTGTGGCTTTGCTGAGCAATATGAGAGAGCAGCTTTTCAGATACAGAGTAGAATACTTGAAAACCCCTGAAAACTATCCAGCGCTTATAAGCGAGCACAATGCAATTGTTGAGGCACTTGAGGAGAGAGACAAGGCGAAGGTGACTGAGGCAATGCATGAGCATGTGACTAATCAGGCTGTTGCGGTGAAGGGTATTATTCAGGAACAGGATAAATAAATAAATATAT